>Ga0183101_1000937_pt1 | contig 18537 bp, 14 predicted proteins | sample Biomet3_FD_127790 | JGI IMG/M metagenome (GOLD analysis project Ga0183101, IMG submission 127790) | Microbial communities from bioreactor (seeded with sewage sludge) at LBNL, California, USA - Biofuel metagenome 3 | ecosystem: Engineered > Bioreactor > Anaerobic > Unclassified ...
GCTATTGACAATTGAAGCAGCAGTTACAAAAGATAGACGTAAAATCTATCAAGCTGCCATGATGGATCCACATACAGCTGCTGAATTATCTATTGATGACATTATAAAAATGTGTGATGAAATGATCGAAGCTCACGGAGAATATATGAAAGACTTTAATGTTTAAATAATATCTTATTAAAAATCCCCTAAAAGCATTCACCTAATACTTTCAGGGGGATTTTCTTTCTTCTTATTTATTTGGGAATTTTCTCTTTTGATATTATTTTTCCATACAAGATTGTAAATAATGCTCCGCATACTATTGCAATGCCATGTGCTATCACATAATTCATATAACCACTATTTGCACTTGATGCTATTGCAAAACCAGGAATACCTGTCGTTCCAAATCCTATTGAAACTAGTTTACTCATGTACACATACCCTCCTGCAATTGCTGCTCCCAAGCAGCCTGAAACTAATGGAAATTTGTTTCTTAAGTTTACACCGAAAATTGCTGGTTCTGATATTCCAAATAATGTTGAAGTAAATGCTGGAATTGCAAGTTCTCTTATTTTTATGTCTTTCCAATGCAGTGCTAAGTATCCTAAAACCGCTCCACCTTGAGCTGCTACTGCAACTGACATTAATGGATTCAAGAAGTTTGTGCCTGTATCTGCTAAAAGTTGACTTTCAATAGCACCTAAAATATGATGTATTCCTGTAATAACTATTATTTGTTGTACTCCTGCAAAAAACATATATCCAAAAATACCGAAATTTTGAGTTATCCATAATAATCCCATTGTTACTCCACTAGCCAAAGCACGTCCTACTGGTCCTATAATTGTAAATAGTAAAAATGAAGCAACAAAGACTGTAAGCATTGGTGATACTAATAACTTAATGCTGTTGTGAACTTTTCTATCAAAGAAATTATCAAGTTTTGCAACAACAAATCCCATCATTAAAGCAATAATTATTCCACCCTGAAAACCAACTAATTTTATATTAAGTCCTATGACATTTATGATATCTGGATTTACAGCACCTTTAGCGGCTTCATAAGCATCTGCTAAATTGCTGTTTAACATTACTGCTCCAATTACTAATCCTAATACTGGTTTTCCTCCATATCTTCTAGTAGCAGAATAGACAACTATTAGTGGCAGAATGCTAAAAACGCTAGATGAAACTATGCTAACAAACCTGTTTACACCTGATAAAGCTGGATACATTTGAATAATTGATTTTTCCCCAAATAATCCTGCCTGCCCAAGTAATCCTGATAATCCCATTAGTAATGCTGCTGCAAGTATTCCCGGCATAATATCAATGAATACATCTGATAAGGATTTAATTCCTCTTTGTAATGGATTGAGCTTCTGAGCAGATTTACTCTTTACGTCAGATAAGGACATATTCTCTATTCCTACTAATTTAGAAAAAACCTCGTAAACTTCATTTACAAGTCCAGCTCCAAAAATAATTTGAAGCTGGTCTCCAACTATAAATACTCCTTTAACTAATTCAATATTGTCTAGTTTATCCATCTTAGCTTCACTATTATCATCCAAAACTATTCTAAGTCTTGTTGCACAATGAGCAACACCTTGTATATTATCTTTTCCACCGATATTCTGCATAATTTCTTCAGAAATTTTTAGATACCTTTCTTGTCTGCCCATAATTTATCTTCCTTTCGTATTATACATCCTGCAGAATTTATATCTTTTTGAATCTCCATTGAATGCTAAGAAAATCTTGCTTTACCCTTTCAATGGTGATCCCGACATTCATTAATTCATCTCCACCAAATATCTCTCCTGTTGAAATATCTTGATAATCATATTCTGGGTTCAACCCTTTAAATTTTATTGTTCTAATTGGTGCCGCTGGAAGTGATAGTACTCTAACATATGTTGCTACAAATTCACTTTTATCATTAGACACAAAATTCCATGCGGCTTCATTTCCATCAAATGGATTAAATATTCTATATAATTCTCCGAACTGTACTATTTCTCTTATATCATTATATAATTTAACCTGCTCTCTAACCATTTCTTTTTCTTCATTTGTAAGCTTTGTTAAATCTAATTCATACCCCAAATTTCCTGTCATCGCTACATGTCCTCTTGTCTCAAGTGGTGTTATTCTTCCAACTTGATGATTTGGGGCGGTTGAAACATGCGCTCCCATAGTTATTGCTGGATATACCAAACTCGTGCCATATTGAATCTTTGTTCTGCAAATTGCATCGGTATTATCGCTTGTCCAAGTCTGTGGCATATAATACAGCATTCCTGCATCAAACCTTCCACCACCACTCGAACAGCTTTCGAACAGTACATTAGGAAATCTGCCTACTAGTTCCTCCATTACTCTATATAAACCTAAGATATACCTATGACTTACTTCTTCCTGTCTTTCACAAGTTAACATTTCTGAGCCAATATCTGTAATATGACGATTCATATCCCATTTTACATAAGTTATTGGAGCGCTTGATAATATATTTGAAACTGATTCTACAATATAATTACATACTTCATCCCTCGATAGGTCTAGTACAAGCTGATTCCTTCCTAATGTGTAAGGTCTATTTGGAACGTGTATACACCAATCTGGATGTTTTCTATACAAATCACTATCTATGGATACCATTTCTGGTTCAAACCAAATTCCAAACTCCATTCCAATACTTGTTATTTTATTTGCCAGCGCCTCTAATCCATTTGGAAGCTTATGTTTGTCTACAATCCAATCTCCTAAAGAGCTATTATCATCATCTCTCCTTCCAAACCATCCATCATCTAATACAAAGAGTTCTATTCCAAGCTCTCTTCCTTCTTTAGCTATACTTTCAATCTTCTCTTCATCAAAGTCGAAATACGTTGCCTCCCAATTATTTATGAGAATAGGCCTTACTTTATTTTTAAATTTTCCCCGACATAAATTTTGACTGTACAATTTATGGTAGATCCTAGACATTTCTCCTATTCCATTTTGTGTATAAACCATGACGGCTTCTGGTGTTTGGAATTCTTTCCCAACTTCTAGAAGCCATGAAAAATCAAAAGGATTTATTCCCATAGATACTCTAGTATTATTATAAGAATCTACTTGTACTTGGGCTGTAAAATTTCCACTATAAACCAAATTAAAACTATATACTTCCCCACTATCTTCTGTTGTGTCTTTCCTAACTAATGCTAAAAAAGGAGCTTGCTGTGGGCTGCTTGCTCCTCTGCAGCTATCTATAAGTTGTACTCCTGGTACAATCTTTCTTCTTGCTATATTCTTTTCATTATTGTGAGCTCCATATAGAGTTATCATTTCAAAATCATCATCTCTAAAATCAACACTCATACTTAATGCTCTAAGAAGCCTTATACTTTCTTTTCCTTTATTACTAAAGCTAACACTTCTAGTTATTACATCCAGTTCTTTAAATAATGTATAACTTAAAGTAACTTCTAACCCAATCACAACATCTTCCATAATAATTTCAAGAGTTTCCGCTTCCTCTATATAATTTACATAAGTAGCAGGTAAACCTTCAAGCTCTCGTTTTCCTTTATATAATCCATATCCCTTATATCGAAGATCTGAAATTCTATATCCATCATTAATTCTGACCTGATACGCTGGAATTCTAAAATCTCCATTTCCAAAGGCTTGATATTCTTGAGGGATAGTATCAATGGAAAAAGTTCTGTCTTTATCGTCTGGATTGGGAGAAAATCCTCTATCCATAAATGCTATTTTATTACTTCCTCTATATTTATTGATTCTTTTCCCCCAGTATAAATGTGCTAAATATCCATCTCTTATTACTTGCATTACATAACTAGTACTCTTCCCCTGCAAATGGAACAGTAATTTTTCTTCGTTTATCTTTATACTCATATGTATCTCCTAATCTATCTTTAAAATTCTATTTGGTTTAAATATTCAAAATGTATTATTTTAAAATTGTGCACCAGCTCTAAAGTAATATGGAATTAAATATTTTATACTTTAATTTTAATTGTTTACATGATATATTTATATAGAAAAATGTAGACTCAAAAAGCATTCCTGTGACAACTAATATTTTTATTCAAAATCTTAAAAATATATAAACTAAGATATGACTTTAATAATGAGAGGTATAAAAAATGGCTTTTGTTTTTTCTAATAATAATGATTACTCAAACATTGAACTTAACCTTTATACATGTGGCATAGAATCTTGCGAAAGCGAACATTCCTATGGCCCTGCTGTACGAAGTGGCTATATGATTCACTATGTACTTGAGGGAAAAGGTACATATAAAGTTAATGGAAAAACCTATAACTTAGAAAAAAATCAAGGGTTTCTAATTGAACCAAATGTTCTAATATATTATAAAGCTGATAGAGAATTTCCATGGAAGTACACTTGGATTGGATTTAATGGAATAAAAGCAAAAAATTATTTAAAGAGAACTACTCTGTCTTCAGATAATCCTATCTTCTCTTTTCCCGAAAACATTAATTTGCTTAATTCACTTAGTAACATTGTGGATTCATCAAAAATAACATCTAATAGAAATTTAATTATTTTATCTAAGCTTTATGAATTTTTATATCTTCTATGCGAGAACTTCCCGAATCATGAAGTAATAACAACCGATCGATCAATAAATTATATTGAAGAAGCCTTATTTTTCATTCATCAAAATTATGCAGATAAAATAGCTATCAAAGACATTGCCGCTCATATCTGCATTGATCGTTCTTATTTACATAGAATATTTAAAAATTTCACAAATAAATCTCCACAGGAATATCTTCTTTCCCTACGAATGGAAAAAGCAGCTTCATTACTTAAAAACACTGAGCTAAGAATTAGCGATGTGTCTCGTTCTGTCGGTTACTCCGATCCACTTTTATTTTCTAAAACTTTCAAAAAATCAAAAGGATTAAGCCCTTCTGACTTTCGCTATAAATACTCAAACCTAGAATAATATCTTATATTTTTTACTTAATACTCGTGCGCTGCCACATAATATAAATATTCATATTAATATTTAATTAAAGGCTGCTCCCACTTTATCTTGTCCTAATTATCAATTGGGATAAGTAAAAGTCAAGCAACCTTTAATCAAATTCTTTAAATAGGATATTTTCTACTTATCAATTTGGATATATCTATGTAATTTAATTATATAAGCAAATTAATGATTGGAAATATTTTTATACATTCTTACACAAATATATGAAGATAATATTTATTTAATAGATAAACTCTTTGAACAAATACGTATAATTATTTTATTTATAATGTCTATTAATGGACCTACAAATAGCGTAGCAGTTATAGTCCCAATTCCTATAGGTCCTTTCAAAATAAATGCAATTATAATACATATTCCGTCTATAGAAAGTTTTGCTTTCATTAAACTTATACTCTTTTCTTCTGTAAGTGCTACCATTAAATCGTCTGTTGGATTCACAGGCAGATTCGGAATAATATATATTGCTATTCCAGTTGCAATTAGGAATATTCCAATAAGATATATAACTACTTTCTCATAGGTTGTGCTAAACACTATGCTTTCAGTCATCATTACCCACATATCTGTAGAAATTCCTACTAATATTGAAGTTAAAAATGTAGTAAATTTTAGGAACCTCTTTCTTACCATTGACGAAATAACAGCAACAACAAAAGATGTTATCCATATTGCTATTGAAACATTAATCTTTAGCAAGTTAGCTAATCCAAAATTTATAGAATCATATGCTCCCGCTCCAACTTCTGATTTAACTGTCAATGATACTCCTAACGTCATTAATACGATCCCACTCAAAAATACCATAAATTGTTTTACACTATATTTCATATTCTTTGCCATCCGATATTCTTAAGATTTTACTTTGATAATCAGATATTAAGTATATTTATTGCTTTTTGCGCTTTTCTAAATAGCCACAACTCTCCTATACAATCATTCTTAGCTCTTTGAACCAGTACTAGCAATCCCCTCAATAAATTGTCTTTGAAATATGATAAATAATAAAAGCATTGGCCATATAGCTATCATTGAGCCTGCCATTAGTTGTGGAAAGTTTGTTGAATATTGGCCTTGTAATGATGCAAGACCTGATGATAATGGCATTTTATCTATTGAAACATTTACTATTAAAGGCCACATTAAATCTTTCCAAGCAAATAATGCAGTAAATATTCCAAGAGCTATTAACCCAGATCTGGTTAAAGGCATCATAATCTTCCAAAATATCTGCCATCTATTACACCCATCTAATATTGCGGCTTCTTCAAGTTCGTTTGGTATTCCAATAAAAAATTGTCTAAGTAAAAAGGTACCAAACGCGCTTACTATTCCAGGAATAACTAAGGCTGAAATTGTATTTAGTAATCCCAACTTTGAAACTATGTTATATTGAGGGATGATAAACAATTGTCCTGGTATCATCATTTGAATAAGTACAATCATGAAAAAGAAATTTTTACCCGGAAATTTTATTCTAGCAAAAGCGTATGCTGCCATTGCACTAAAAAATACTGAACCTAGTATTCTAAATATAAGCATTAGAATTGTATTTAGATAGAATCGCCCAAAAGGTAGTAAGTCCCATACATCCTTATAGTTGCTAAACTTGAACTGTCTAGGGATAATTGTAGGTGGAACTTGTGTCGACTCAGTTAGATTCTTTAGAGATGTTATTATCATCCATATGAATGGAAGTAACATTGCTAAGGAACCTATTATTAATATACCATGAATTATGATTTTTTTTGATTTCAGACTTTCTTTCATAAAACTGCACCTCCTAACTATTGATAATGAACCCACTTCTTCTGTAACTTAAGCTGAACCACTGTAATTATTAAAATTATTATTAGCAATAACATAACTATTGCTGAACCATACCCTTTGTCATTAGTAATAAAGGAATACTTATAGAATAAATAAACCAATGACTGAGTTTTTTCCATTGCAATATTAGTTTTATCAATCATCATAAATATATAGTCAAACACTTGAAGTGAACTTATCATAGTTGTAACTACAACAAAGAACATTGTTGGAGATACTAAGGGAAATGTGATAGCGAAAAACTGCCTTATAGGTCCCGCCCCATCAATATCAGCAGCTTCATAGAAGCTTTTTGGTATTTCCTGAAGACCTGCAAGTAAAATAACCATGTTATAGCCTATAGTACTCCATATGCCTACTACTATTACAGATATAAGAGCAATATTGGGATCAGTAAGCCATTTTACTCCCGATATTCCTACTAATGAAAGTAAATAGTTAAACAAACCATAATCCGAACTATATAACCATCTCCAAACCATAGCTATAGCTGCTGGAGCTGAAACCATAGGAAGAAAATAAATTGTACGATAGATAGTCTTTCCCTTAATCTTTGAATTCAATAATACAGCAATGAATAAAGAAATAATTACACCTACTGGAACTGAAATAACTGTATATTCAAGAGTATTTATAACTGCATGCATTACACTTGAATCAGAAAACATACGTATATAGTTATCTAAGCCAACCCACTGATTCTTTCCGAAACCGCTAGTTTTAGTAAAACTCAAATAGCACGTTTGAATTAATGGCCATATATTTAATACAATAAGTCCTAATATGGTGGGAGCTATCATCAAATAAGCCCAACCATAATCACTTAAGTTCTTTCTATTTGTTTTCTTAACTCCCTTTGTAACTTTTCGTGTGTTTCTTTCAATAACCATAATTCTGTATTTCCCCTCCTCTTTATAATATTTATATCTTGCATAGATAACAGCCAATAACTAGTTTACTGACTGTTATCATTTAAATTTCTACTGTTCTGTAGCTAAAAGATCATTCATTTCCTTGGCCATTTGGTTACATCCATCTTCTACTGATATGTCACCTGACCACATTTTAGAGAATATTTGTGTTTCTAATGGATCCCATTTTGATCTTGTTTCTGAATTAGGGAATATGTGGGCATATTCTAACATTTGTGGGTATACTTTTACATTAAATTGTTTGTTGTTATCTATCCATGCTTGCTCTGTTCCTTTAAATGCTGGAATTGCTGCAGCTTTTTCAGCTTGAATGGCATTTGCCTCTTTTGTACCCATGAACTCTAAGAACTTCCAAGCCGCATCTGGATTCTTTGTTTTTGCTGAAACCGCATTTCCTAATCCGTTATACATAGTTGCTTTTTTCTTTCCAAAAGGAAGAATAGCTACATCACAATTTTTAGCTACATATTCATTTGCTTTAAATTCACTTACCATCCATGATCCAAAAAATGCCATAGCACCTTTTCCTGATTCAAAGTATTGATCACGACTCGTATCTGCAAATTGCTGTACAGTTGGAGAAACCTTATACTTTTGACTAAAATCAACTGCAAATTGCATTGCTTCTTTAGTTTCTGGTTTATCATAACCTGATTTTTTCTTATCTTCAGATAAAACTTCTCCTCCATTTTGATAGATGAAGTCATAATAATTTTGTTGAGTATCCACAGGGGATAAGAATCCATATACTCCGTTTGCTGGATCGTTTAATTTCTGAGCTACTTCTAATAGCTTGTTCCAATCCCATGTTCCATCTGGATATGGTATACCTTTGGCATCAAACATAGTCTTGTTATACCATAGAGCTATTGTGTCATAATCTTTTGGTATTGCATAATTCTTTCCTTTCGCAGTATATAAATCTACAAGATCCTTAGGAAAATTATCTAAATTTACATCGCTGCTATTCTTTAACTTATCAGTAATATCCATTAGCGCGTCGCCATTAGCATATTTCAAGAAATTACTTGAATGCATCCAAAAAACATCTGGTAGTGTTCCACTTGAAGCTCCCGCATCTAACTTAGTCCAATATTGATCCCAAGGTGTGACTTCAACGTTTACCGTAATGTTAGGATTTTTTTCATGAAAAGCTGCTGCAATTGCTTCCATACCTGGCTTTTGATTTTTATCCCAAATTGCATAAGTTAGAGTAACATCACCTTTCGCACCCCCACCAGTGGAATTGGTTCCACCACATCCAACAACTAAAGTACTTACAGCTACAGTTGCTGCAATAATGCTTATAAATTTCTTAATACTCTTTTTCATTATTTGACCCCCTATTTTTAATTAAATTGAATAGACATCCTAATTCTTAGTACTATTATTTATTCAATTGCCATACATAAATAATATTATATTGTACTTCTATTTCAAATGGTTTAATGTAATCGTTTGATGGTTAAATGTGTACAAGCGAAAACATTTTCTCTATATACCTGTATAAATTCTAGTTACTAACATTTTAACTTAAACTTGATATATGTTAATTCCGTGAGACCAGTAATACTCTCTAAATAGAACGTTAAATGGCAGACTGTCCTCCTTTACTGCCTGACCCTAATTTTATTAGTTCAAGCAAAAGTGAAACAACCTGCCATTAAGTGCTCTCTTCAATTAATTCACAAACACTTATCAATAAACATGAACGTAATTTCTCTGTTTTCATGAATATTTAATAAGAATAATCTATCTTTATATTTCTATTATTATAGGAATTCATAACTTATTATTTATAATTAATAAAATTTTATATTTTTCTCAGTATCCACTGTTTGGCCGCATAATCACCTTTAAGCTCTGGTATAACTAACCCAATATTCATTAATTCATCTCCACCTAAAATCATTTCTTCATTAATTATTTGATATTTTGCATCATCTTCTAAGGCTGCGAGTTTTAGTGGTTTATTCCATTTATTTGGTTCTGCATATTGTTTAATGTAACTCACAACAATTTCCTTTTTATCTTTCGAGATATTCATCCATGCAACCTCGTTGCTTTCAAATGGACTTAGTAACCTGTAAGTGTCCCCAAATTGAATCGTTTCTCTTATTTCTTTATACAACTTAACTTGATCTTTTATTATTTCCTTTTCTTCTTCTGTCAACTTAGTAATATCCAGCTCATAGCCGAAGTTTCCTGCCATAGCAACAATTCCTCTTGTTTCAATAGAAGTAATCCTCCCAACCTGATGATTTGGCACTGCTGATACGTGGCAGCCCATAGAAGCACTTGGGTAAACTAAAGATGTTCCAAATTGTATCTTAAGTCTTTCTATAGCATCAGTATCATCACTTGTCCAAGTTTGTGGCATATAGTAAAGCATTCCTGGATCAAACCTACCTCCACCACCAGAGCAGCTTTCAAATAATATCTCTGGGAACTTTGTTGTTATTTCATCGAGTATTCTATATAAACCTAACATATATCTATGTGCTACTTCCTTTTGTCTTTCAGGTGGCAGCCCTAACGAGCCTATTTCACTCATATTTCTGTTCATATCCCACTTCACGTAAGAAATGGATGCATTCTCTAGTACACTACTAACTGTTTCTATTATATAATCACATACCTCTTTTCTTGATAAATCTAATATAAGCTGTTCTCTCGCAGTTGATCTATTTCTCCCCGGTATATGTATACACCAATCCGGATGCTTACTATATAATTCGCTTATAGGTGATACCATTTCAGGCTCGAACCATAACCCAAATTGTAATCCCATTTCATTTATTTCTTTAGAGAGCTTTCCAAGTCCACCTTTTATTTTTTCTTCATTAACAAACCAATCGCCTAGAGATGTAGTATCATCATCTCTCTTCCCGAACCATCCATCATCAAGAACAAAAAGTTCTATTCCTAAATTGCCTGCTTCACTAGCAATTTCCTTTATACTGGTTTCATTGAAATCAAAATAAGTGGCTTCCCAATTGTTTATAAGAATTGGCCTTACTTTATCTCTATATTTACCCCTGCATAAGCGTTTACCATATAAATTATTATATATTTTAGACATGCCTGTTAGTCCATCTGGAGAATATACGAGTACCGCTTCTGGAGCCTGAAACTCCTCATTTTTTTCTAATATCCAATTAAAATCAAAAGGATTTATCCCAATTTGAGCTCTAGCTTTACTATACATATCAACCTCTATAGCAGCTAAAAAATTTCCACTATAAATTAAACTAAATCCATAAACATCACCATTTTGTTCACTTGCACCTTTTCGTGCTAATGCCATAAAAGGATTTTGAGCATGGCTACTTGCTCCTCTTCTACTTTCTATTGACTGCATTCCAGATCTAAGGCCTGTTCTAACCATATGTCTTTCTCTTGCCCAAGCACCTGATAAATGTATAAAATCAAAATCATCTTCTTTAAAATCAACATTAGCACTTAAAGCTCTTAATATATTTATATTTTCTTCGCCTTCATTTACTATCCTAACTGATTTTGTTATTGAATCAAACTCTTCAAAAACACTATATGTTAATATAACCCTTACATTTTTTAGTTCATCTCTCAAATATATTTCTAAAGTCTCTGCTTCATTATCAGTTTCAACATAGGTTGATGGTAATCCCTTAAGAAAAGGCTTTCCTTTATAAATTTTATGGCCATCATACCTAAAATCAGTAGCCGATGCTCCATCTTTAAACTGAATTTCAATCGCAGGCGAACGTAAATCAGTAATTCCATACCCAGGATACTCTTGACATATAGCTTCTAGCTGAAAAGTTCCTATATTATCTGTGTTGGCAAGGAAGCTTCCCCATAGATTTTTTTCAATAAGGTAATCTAAATTATTAGTATTTATTTTTTTCCCCCAGTATAAATGAATTAGATGTTTAGTCTCTAAGACTTTTGCTATATAACTTGTTTTTTTGGTTTTTAGATGAAAGGTTCCTGTATTCTTTTCATAAATAATTGCCATATAAATTCCTCCACTTAATATATACTTTTTATCTATAACTATTTATCAGAAGATATTTACTTTAGTAAACTAGTTGATAAATAATTCTGTTAATGTTATCATTTTTTCATAGATTTTTTTAGACCGAGTTTATCTATGTATTCATTATAATTACATGAAAGAGCGAATTATATGGTGTTATGTATGTTGCTTATGTAGAAATGTTATGTTTTGCGACTACCAACTTAAGGAGTGTGTAAATATCATGGAAATTAAATATGAAGAAAGTAACAAATCAAAGTATCTTGAACCACAAAAGAAACAATCTGTAGACTTATTTCTATGCTATTGCGGTTCAGAAAATTGTACTCCTGGTTATTCATATGGTCCAGCAATACGACCTCAATATTTAATTCACTATATAATTGATGGAGAAGGTTCCTACACTGTTAACAATACAACATATAAACTTAAGAAAAACCAAGGCTTTTTGATTTGTCCAAATGTTTTAACTTATTATAAAGCAGATGAAGATAATCCTTGGACCTATATGTGGGTTGGTTTTAATGGTGTTAAAGCTCAAACTTATTTAAATTATGCAAATCTAAATGAAGAAAATCTTATATTTGAATATTCAAAAGATGACTACTTAAAAAATTACATTTCTGAAATGCTTAAATTAAAAGAAATGGATTATTCAAATGAATTAAAGCTTGAAGGACTTTTATATTTCTTTATGTCGGCATTAGCTGAAACAAGAAAAGACTCTTATAGTATAAAAGCCTATAAAAGTACTGAATTGTATTTAGAAAAGTCTGTAGAATTTATAGAAAATAATTACTCAAACAATATAAAAATAAATGATATCGCCAGTTATATTGGTATAAATCGGAGTTACCTTGCAAACATTTTTAAGAGAAATATTAATATGTCACCACAAGAATTTTTAGTAAATTATAAAATAGATAAGGCTTGCGGACTTTTAAAAAGTACAGATTTATCAATTAAGGCTATCGCTGCCTCCGTAGGTTACACTGATCCACTAACATTTTCTAAGATATTCAAAAAGATTACAGGTGATAACCCAAAGAGTTATAGGGAAAGCGCTTTTCCTAATAAAATATAGTTATTTAGCTAAAAATACGTCATTCTAAAAATTAGATGACGTATTTTTTCCAGCTTAGAACAATCATTCATCATTAAATAATAGCTATTGATTACCTACAATGATATAAATTTAGAAATTACTACTATGCTTCAATAGTGAATTCATGAGTTTTTAAATCAGCTTTTAGAATTGCAATGTGTTCGCCACATTTTCTAGTTATTACAAGTTTACTTCCATCAACTTCAGTAATGCACTCTCCCTCTAATCCGAAAGCATGATTATTATTTCTAAATTCCATTAAATCTCTGATATCATTTACTATTTTTCTGTTTTTAAAGTTTTCTCTTATTTCTTCCTTTGAGTAATAATGACGATTTATATCTCTTCCATTTTTAGTTGATTCCATTAACTCTATATCATTTTTACCTGCAAGCATTCCCACATAATAAACTTGTGGTATACCTGGTGCAAAGAATTGTATTGCGCGAGCTAATAAATATGCTTTATCATTATTTCCCAATGCTGAATAATAAGTACAATTAACTTGATAAATATCTAAGTTATTGTAAGCTGCTGTATTATAAATCTTTTTAACATTTGCACCTTTTGTGAACATAGCTTCCTTAGTTTCTTCTATTTCTTCATCTGTCATTAAGTCCTTTACATCAACAATACCAATGCCATCATGAGTATCTAAAGTTGTAAATTGCTTCATTGGACTCATATCAAGCCATCTTTTTAAGTTCTCACCTTTTCCTGAATATAATGCATGTAAAACTAGTACCGGAAGAGCAAAGTCATAAATCCAAAAACCTTTTTCTGCGATCTTATGTTGAATTGTATAATGCTCATGAATTTCTGGTAATATGTCTACTCCATATTCTCTAATTGTATCTTGAATCTCATAAAGCAACTCCCACATTTCTGGCTCAATAAAGAAGCAGCTTGTCCCTGGTTTCTTTATAGCATATGCAAATGCATCTAACCGAATAAGTGATGCTCCATTTTTACACATTGATATTAATGTATCTTTGATAAAATCTCTTGCAACCTTTGAATCCATGTTTAAATCAATTTGTTCCTCTGCAAAAGTGCACCAGACTTTTTCCTTGCTTCCATCTTTAAATTCAACCTCATAGTAAGGTGCTCTTGGTTTTCTTTTATAAATTGCATCTACTTGTTCTTGTGTAGGCTCACAATTTTCCCAAAAGTCTTTATATCTTATAAAAAAATCCTTATATTTTGATTCATCTTTCTTTTCTTGGAAGTCCTTAAAGAATTCAGATTGCCTTGAAATATGATTAACCATAAAATCATACATTAAATATTTATCCTTACTTATTTCTTTAACATCGTCAATTGTACCAAAGGCTTTATCTACAACATCATACCTCATAGGTGCAAAACCTCTATCTCCTGATGATGGAAAGAACGGTAGTATGTGAACGCCTCCTATTGCACTAGAATAATGTTCATCTAAAATATCCCTTAATTCCCTTAAATTCTTTCCCAAACTATCTGCATAAGTTATTAGCATAATTTCATTTTTGATTTTACTCATAATGTACTCTCTCCTATTCTCTAATTAGAGTTACCTCTTCCAAAGCATTAAAATTTGAAAATAGAAATTAATGTGGAAACGATAACTATTCTAACTAAATTATATATATACTACTTCAATAATAATATATTATTATGTAGCAAAAGTATGGAGAAATGTTATATTGCAAAACACCATTCTAATAATTCTTGAAAATATATTGATTTTTCAATATAAATTAAATAACTGACAAATATAGGATTTATGTAGTAATATATTATTAGAGGTGATGAACATGAAGGTTGCTATATTTAATGGAACTGTTGCTACAACAAATGGTGTTTATAAGATAAGTGATATAGATGTTGAATCTGCAAGAAAGCTTTTATCTAAGAACGGATTCATATCTGCAATAGGGCACGAATCAACAGCAGAGGCTATCGCAGATACACTTAATATGGATATTAAAATGAATCGTATAAATTTTAAACAAGAAGTAGGGCAAAAAGCTATAGTTTTTAAATTAAATGTGAGGCCTCCAGAGGGATCAGTCTTGTCGAGGGATGAAATAGAAAAAATAGGCTATTCATTTAAGTTAATGGAGCGATTAGAATAAATAGGTAACTTTCAAATGAGAATTATATTTGAGCTTATTGTTCGTATAGATACCCTTACGCCGAAAAGATAAGTGGTATCGTCCAAGATTCTAAAAAGCAGGTCTTTCCAATTAAGCTTGTTAAAACAAAATTGGGTATGATGAATTGGATAATACCTGCTTTTTAGTGTTTTCAATTATATTCCATTAGTTCTATAGAATATTACATCTATTCAATATAAAACCCACACTGCATTTCAGCATATAAACTTAAATCTACGTTCTGTTATTTATCTATATAACATACTTAATTTCTTTATTTTCGAACAAGTCCTCTATTTCTTTTATAAAGAATTGTTTCATTTCATCTATATTTTCTTTTGGATAAACATACTTTCCATATCCAAATTGGCCATATTTGAATTTACGCTCTTCATCACTCATTGGTAATTCACTTTCTGGAAAGACCTGAAGTATTATATTTTTTGCTGTTGATGTATAACGATGCGATATTATCTCAAAGGTCACTGGAGTTTTTAAATCCTTTGGCAGATTTTTACTTAAACTTAGCAATAAATCATGATATTCTTCTTTCCAATTTGGATAAATGAACACAGGTGCAACTAAAAAGCCAATTGGATATCCTGCTTTAGCTGCCTTTATACTAGCTTCTATCCTTAAGTCACGAGAAGCTGTTGCATGCTCATACTTATTAATAACTGATGATGTATTAATGCTAAATCTCATTTCAGTATGACCATTATGCTCTAAATCCAATAGTGAATCTATATCATTATACTTTGTCACGAATCTGAATCTAGCATTTTCATGCTTACCAAAAAATACGATAGCCTTTTCAAGTGAATGAGTATAAGGTTCCACGGGGATTGGATCTGATGTAGCTGCACCTTCAAATATGGTTATTTCAGGCAGTCTTTCATCTATATACTTCTGAGCCTGACTTAAAATCTCATCAATATTTACATGTACCTTCACAAAAGGTTTATCTCCAAGTTTTGTGTTTAAGTAACAATATTCACATTGGCCCATACACCCTGATATTAGTGGTAATTGATAATGAGCCGAAGGCTTACAAGATTGAAATTTCAGACTCTTCTTTGTTCCAACCACTAAAGTCTTCTTTCCTTCCCTATACTGGGCATAAAAATCTTCTCCAGGAATATGCTGTTTTAATTTATTTGAAGTAATATTGATAATCTCAACATCCTCTTTATCTTTAAACTTATTTAAAATATTTTTAGCTGCCTCATAGTCTAATGAATCTTTTTCAAATATAATTCTTTTAGGTATAAACATATTTTTTCAAAAAACCAGCATATATACGCTGGTTCTTTTTCTCCTCTCTTTATATTTATTGTGTGTTTGCTTATATAAAGCTAGTATTTGCTAAAAATTATATTATATATACCTAAATTTACTTTTAATTACTTAATATTATTTTGTGTTTTATAATTGCTTATTCTATCCTTAAGCTCGTTTACATTGGGTTTCCTATCTATTGATATTTTTTGCTTATTATCTAATTTATAAATAACAGGAACTGGCTCCCCTTCTTTTAAGAACTCTAATTCTCCATAACGAATGCCTGTTGTTACTTCCCCTAAAAACTTACTTCCATTCTGTTCTAAAACATCAAGTTCTAATTTAACTTCTTCCAGTTTTCTTGAATACTTCTTCCCTGTTTCTGTTACTTTTCTAATAAGTCCTACACTTTTAACCCCATTAGCCAGAGCTCTCTTATATCTTACTTCCCTTGAAATCATTGTTATAATTATTATCGCTAAAGGAATAATTAATGCTAACGTTGGAATCATTAATGGCAATCCAGCACTAACTCCTCTCTCATTTGTTTTAGTTAAAAAATTCTGCATAATAATAAATAAGCTAAAACCAGTAGCTGCCACAATTAAAATTGCTGATAGATAATTTTTATCTTGTTTCATATTTATTCTCCCTTTTTTATATTTTAATGTAAAATTTTAATGCTATATATGGATAATATATAATTTAGACTTCTGTTGAAACATACCAAAGTTATAAATATTTTTCATATTTTAAGAGTTTTAATTTTTTTATTCAAGCAAAGAAACTTACTTCTGTTCCAATTGAGTATTTATATCTAAATGTGACTTTATAGAGGGATTGTTAACGTTAAACATTATGAGTTTAATGCTCTTTTCTACAAAAATAATCTGTAGAATACTTATTTCAGATTTATTATAACATAAATAATATTATATTGTACTCCTATTTCAAATGGATTATATAATCATTTGATGGTTAAATCTGCACAACTGAAAACTTTTTCTATAAATCTCCATATAAACTATAGTTATCCTCATTTCAACTTAAACTGGATATGTGTTTATTCTATAGAGCTATCAAAAATTTCAATAGTAAACGCTAGATGTCAGGCTATCTACTTCTGCTTGCTAATAATTTCATTAGTAAAAGAAAAACTTGATGTTAATCCATTTAAAGACTGTTTTCCTTCATAAATATTTAATCCATAATATTCAGAAATATTAATGGAAATAGTTCAAAAGATTATATAGATATACATATTTCAGCGACTAATAAGTCTCCCGAAACTTAATCCTGCAAAAAATATCCTAAAATATTTGCTAATATTTTAGGATATTTTCATTATAAAATTTAATAGTCTTATAAATTATTTAATGTTTAATTGTAAACATAGTTAACCATAAATAAATCTTATATTAGAAGCTTATAATATCTACATTCATATGGTCTAAGTTCTAGGTTACTTATTGATTCATTTCCATCCACATCGTAGTTTGATATCAAAAGTTCTTTATTCTTAAACTCAATTAAACTACTCACCTACTAAAGTAGGTGGATTTAAGGTATAAATACCTTAGACTGAAAGTCATAGCTCTTTAAGGATTAATCCTTCTAAAAGGCCATTAGCTGAAGCAACCTAAAGAGCATGACTGAAACTCTTTATTGTTCTATCTTAAATATATCTTCTTTATCACTAAGTTCTTGGCTTTCTATATACCTTTTAATAGTTTCTTCTGTAACACTACCTACTGTTGCACAAAAATATCCTCTTGCCCACAAATGTTGTCCCCAGTATCTTTTCTTTAATTCTGGGAATTCATCTTGTATTAATCTTGATGATCTTCCTTTAAGATACTGAACAACCTTACTGGGTGCAATGTTCGGAGAACATCCTATCAGCATATGAACATGATCTTTTCCAATACTTCCTCTAACAATAGCAATGTTTCTTGCTTCGCAACCTTGCCGAATTAACTCTCGTAATCTTGAGGCTATCGGCTTGTTTAATACTTTGTATCTATATTTTGTTACCCATATAACATGATATTTTATATCATATATCGTGTGACTGCCTTTGTTATACTCATCCATACTAAATCACCATCCTTAGTAATTAGTATGGTCATATTCACAATTTCTTAAAAGGCTAAAAGCTTATACCGTCTAAAGACGGTGGATTTAGACCACGCGCATAGAAATTAAA
>Ga0183101_1000037_pt1 | contig 18483 bp, 15 predicted proteins | sample Biomet3_FD_127790 | JGI IMG/M metagenome (GOLD analysis project Ga0183101, IMG submission 127790) | Microbial communities from bioreactor (seeded with sewage sludge) at LBNL, California, USA - Biofuel metagenome 3 | ecosystem: Engineered > Bioreactor > Anaerobic > Unclassified ...
CTGCGCATAAATTATTAGCAGTAATTTATGCAATGTGCAAGAACGGGACTCTTTATTCGTTCTAACGACAGTATAGGACAATTCAAAATGAATTGGGAGAGGTTTCTCCCTTTTCGTCGTGAAAAAACATGAAAATAGGAAACTGAATAAAATCTTCAATTTCCTATTGACTTAAGTTATCTAGTTTTTATGCCCAAAATAAGAAAAAGGCCCTGCAGTGAACTACTCTCGTTCACCCGGTGCCTTATCTTGTATACTGCAGATACTTCTTGTCAGCTGGAACTCTTCCATCTGATACAAATAAGATACTCGAAAGAGATGAAGAACAGATTATAAATGCGTGAAGTTTGCGTGAAATTATTTTTGTCTGCGCATCTGCCGTTTTACCCGGTTCAAATGACGTTCAAAACTTCCGTTATTCATTAATTCTGCGGTCACAAACTGATCAAAGGCAGATACGCCGCAGGCACGGGAAGAAATCAGTTTCAGCATCCGGTCTTTCATCCGGGCAGGCAGGACAATATAACTGATACGAGTTGCCGGACAGATGGTCTTACTGAAACTGTTCATATAGATCACCGAACGCTCCGGTTCCATGGAAAATAATGTTTCTTCAATCTTGGTCGATGGACTGTACTCACTGGCATAGTCATCTTCTACAATGAAGGCATTTGTTTTCTTTGCCCAGGAAATATACTCCTGCCGTTTTCCCGCATCGGCAGTGACACCGGTTGGATAAGAAGTAAATGGCGTTACATGCAGGACCGAAGCAGGTGTCCGTTCCAGCTCCCGGCTCAGTATTCCTTTGCGTCCCATCTTCAAATGATCCAAACGTACGCCTTCACTTTTATAGATCTTCGCAATGGATTCATACGAAGGAGTTTCAATACCATAGATGCGGGATCTTCCCAGCAGCATCACAATCAAGGAATACGCTGCTTCTGCCCCAGCAGTAATCACAATCTGATCTGCTTCCACATAAATATTGCGGCAGCGTGCCAAGTAGCGGGCAATCGCTTTGCGGAATTCATACAGTCCCTGGTTCTCACGGCAGATCATGATATCTTTGCCGCGGTCCGCAATGACCTTGCGCATTGTTTTTGCGTATGCACTGTAAGAAAAGATTTCTTTGTTTTCCAGCACAGCCTGCTTCTGCTGATCTGGTTTTTCCAATCCGACTGGAAAAAAATCTTTTTCCCGATAAATCACGATATATCCCTTCCGCTGTACCGCGTTGATATATCCTTCTTCCTGCAGAAGATCATAGGCATGTTCCACAGAGATCAAAGAAACATGATAATCCTGCGATGTTGTGCGCTTAGATGGAATGAAGGTCTGATACGCATAAGTACCATCCACAATCTTACTGCGTATTTTTTCATAGATTGTCAGGTAGATTGTTTTCTTCATCTGGTCTTATCCTTTTCTCATTTCTATTACGATATAATAATATCACTCTCTCACAAATCTTTCGCAAAGATGATTTTGTTTTGAAATATTCGAATTTTTGCGAAGTCAGAATATTCCCCAAAAATGAACGATTTTCTTAAATTTGTTCACATTTATTCTGCGAATTTCGAAGGCAGATGATTGCGAATGTCAAAATTAAAAAAAGAAAATATAAAATTCACTTTTCTTCTTTCGTGTTTTGTATTAAAGTATGCATGTAGTCTTTTCCCCAAAAGACTGCGTCAGGTCCAGGCACCCCCAATTTTGCCTGGGCCATTTTTTTATTCTGCAGAAAAAGTTTTTCAGAAACGTGCTCTTTTTGTGTAACGTTCGACGAAGTGGAAAAGATATATCTTTCCTTAGAAATCGACTATAATATAAATTACTAGAGAGTGAACTATGAAACTATTAGGTCAAATTAAAAACGCAGAAAATGAATATGATTTTTCGCATCTTCTATACTATGGCGATTATGCCTGTGTCAATTTTCTGGCACTGTATCCACAGAAATGTCAGGTATTGAAGAACACCGAATATCCGGAAGAGCTCAAAGAAGAGTTTGGGATTTCCGATGCCCGGTTATTCCACCGCAAGATGATTGCGGATGGATACCTGGAGCCGTCTTCCATTGCGGAGCGCTTATCTTCCGATTCCTTAGAAGATATTGTGAAGATTGCCGAAGAGATTGGTATTCCTTCTGTCGGTACCAAAGAAGAAGTCCTGCAGCGTCTGACCTTGAACTGCACTTTAGAACAGTTGGAAAAATATCTGCCGGAAGAAGACGTCTATTCGTTATCTGAAGCCGGAAAGAAATACATGGAGAGTAAACAGGATCTTCTGGACTTATACCAGAAGCGGGATCAGTATCATGTCTCCTACAACGAATACATCTGCGTCAAAAGCAAGAACCCGGAACTGAGCTTCCAGGATGCCTTATGGCAGGTCATGACCACCCGGTTCAATACGCATGCAGAAAACATGGAGTACAGCTTGGTCCAGGATGAATACCTGAATATGTATGCCCTGCTGAAAGACCAGGCAAGAAACGGCGAAGCACTGAATGCCCTGCTGACCTACTTCTTCATGGACCTCAATGTCTTTGACGCAACCTATCAATACATTGAAGAATTCAAACGTTCCTCGGTGACTGTCCCAGAATTTCTCAGTAAAGAACCTCTGCCGCAGTTCACAATGAAGAAGGAATTGCTGGACCAGATTGCCGCAATGAAAGAAAGTTACCAGCCAAAGGCGGCGGAAAGCATCAGTCAGAATAATGTTTCGTATTACGCAAATACAGAAATGTTCCTGAAGATCCTGCAGCAGATCTTTGATGGAACACTGTCCATCGAAGAGACAGAGCAGGAGATCAATGCCCGCATTCCAAAGGCATTGGATCACATCTTACGGGCAGAACAAAAATAAACCGAACTCATTGAGCTCGGTTTTCTTTTGGTTATTGGAGACTATATCCTCTTGGCCAAATGACGTTGGAAGTAAAGGAACCATTCGCAATCTCATAGATATTGACTGGCAGCTTTCCCGTTGCCTTGGCCTTACCTACGATTACATCGAAGGCAGCTGGCAGGCTCTCGGCATAGGCCTGCGTTGGATTCCAGTCATCATCACGGCTTGGCACGCCAATCCAGTTATAGGTACATAGGACCGCATCTGCTTCAGCAAGCAATGGTGTATCGTACGGCAGGCCGGTGGAAATGGCAACAACCGGAATTCCTTGGCTCTTGGCATGTTCCAAAAGGACGACCATGTTATAAATAATCGATGACTGATTGAAATCAATGTTGGATCCATCAAACATGATGGACGTCACAATGACCAGATCTGCTCCGGCAATGGCATTGTCTGCACTACGGAAGTTTCTCCCGTATTCTTCCGAAATAACAACATTGGAAGCACTGTCGGGAACGAATCCTTCGTTGGTCAAACGGACACTGGCAAAGCCCATTGCATTGGCCTGCTGGCCATTCGGCGACAGGATGACAATCTTCGCATTCTCTGGAACAGTATAAGGAATGACATTGTTGTCATTCTGCAGCATCGTGACTGCCTTTTGTGAAATGGTACGGTTGACTGCACTGCTTGCTGCAGTGCCGACGACATTCGCGGCATTCGCGATGAAAGCATTGGTCGCACTGTCACTATAGGAAGCATCCATAATACCGCGCTTATATTTCAAAGTGATGATCCGGGTGACCGCATCATTCAATGTATCCATTGAGATCTCGCCGTCATTCACCATATCCATGACGTCCTGAATATAGGAATCCAGCTGGGATGTGACAGAAGCATCCGTCAGTTCCACCGGCATTAACAAGCAGTCGACACCCGCATTGATTGCGAGCTTGGCGCTGTCTCTGGTACTGAAGTTATCCTTGATGGCATCCATCTGTAAGCTGTCTGTGGTAATGACACCCTGGAAGCCAAGTTCATTGCGTAAGATATCGGTGATCATCACATGGCTCAAGGTGGAAGGAAGATTGACCTGGGTGCCGTCCTTGATGGAAGTATACGTACCAGTTTCAATATTTGGATATTGGATGTGGGCGCTCATGATCATTTCCACGCCTTCATCAATGCATTCTTTAAACGGAACGAGATCCGTATCTTCTAATTCTGCTTTGGTTTTATTGACCTGCGGCAGTCCGGTATGGGAATCGGTTGCGGTATCGCCATGGCCTGGGAAGTGCTTGCCGGTGGCAATGATGTTGTTGGACATCATGCCTTTGGCAAACTGCTGGGCGTATTGACCAACGGTTGCCCCGTCATCCGAATAGGAACGGATGCCAATGACTGGATTGGAAGGATTCGTATTCACATCCATATCCGGTGCATAATCCAGATTGAAGCCAAGTGCTTTTAATTCGGTGGAGATGATGTTTCCGGTATCATAAGCATTCTGCGGATCTCCCGTTGCGGCCAGTGCCATAGAGCTTGGCATATCGGTACCGGACAATAAACGATAGACGTTGCCGCACTCTTGGTCGGTCCCCATGAACAATGGTGTACCGCCGCCGTTGATGGTGCTGATCTGCATGCTCTGGGTCAGGTTAATGGCCTGGGCAGAATCACTTGTCATATTTTCCGCAAACAGAATAATGCCGCCGAAATGATACTGGGAAAGGATGGAAGAAACTTCATCGTTCATCTCTGTAAAGTCAGAGCCATTCCATTGCCGTACGGCCGGGACCATTAACTGTTCCACTTTGGATTTCAGATCCATCTTTGCGACATATTCTTCAGCCTTACTGGACGCATCCGCAACGGGTGTGGCAGCCGGAGTTGGTGTCGGTGTCGATGCAGTCGTGGCAGCGGCAGTCGATTCACTTGGCTCAGTTGTTGTGGAAGCGGTTGGTTTCTGCTGACTGCATCCTGTTGTGAATAAAGAAAACAACAATGCACTCATTACTATTTTTGTACACTTCATATTTCCCCTCCGTATATGCAATGATCGAATGTCAAAAGACGCTGACCGAAATTTGTTTCTTACTTCTTCCACAATACCACAAAACCATGCAAACTTCTTGCGGCACTTCCATGGTCATCTTTCTTTACTTTCGTTTTCCTTCCTCTCACAATATCCTTAACAAGGAGGACGTTCCTATAAAATATCGGTGTCATCGCAAACCAACCTATGGCAATTTCACAATTGGCCAGGAATATCTCTGTACACAGCAGGGAACACACTATGCCATTCTAGACAACGAAGGCGTCCTCGTTGCCATGGAAGAATGGATCTTTTCAATGTCCTTCCGTGCACCAATTGACCTTTAAAAAATTTTTTGATACGATATTTTCACCAATTCAAAATGGGGTTATAGCTCAGCTGGGAGAGCACCTGCTTTGCAAGCAGGGGGTCAGGAGTTCGATCCTCCTTAGCTCCACCATACGAAAAGACACTGGAGATTCCGGTGTCTTTTTTCGTTATTGTTCTAAGGCAAACTGACTGTTGTAAAGATTGGTATAGAAGCCGTTCTTTGCCATCAGCTGTTCATGATTTCCTTGTTCAATGATCTTGCCATCTTTCATGACTAGAATGATGTCCGCATTGCGGATGGTTGATAAGCGATGCGCAACAATGAAGCTTGTTCTGCCTTCCATCAGTTTATCAAAGGCGCTTTGAATCAGCATCTCTGTACGAGTATCAATCGAAGAAGTTGCTTCATCCAGGATCAGCATCGGCGGCAGGCACAGCATGACGCGGGTTATGCATAACAGCTGTTTCTGTCCCTGTGACAAGCTGTCTTCGTTCAATACCGCATCCAATTTTCCTGGTAAGCGGCGGATGAATTCCCAGCTGTGAGCTTCCTTCGCAGCTGTGATAATTTCTTCATCTGTCGCATTTGGTTTACCGATATTGATATTCTCACGCACGGTGCCGTTTTTTAACCATGTATCCTGCAGCACCATTCCATAGTTGCGGCGCAGTGCATGACGATCCATCTGATAGATGCTTGTGCCATCCAGTTTGATATCTCCTCGATCTGCATCATAGAAACGCATCAATAGGTTGATCATTGTTGTCTTGCCGCATCCCGTCGGGCCGACAATTGCAACATGCATGCCAGGTTTCGCATTTAAGGAATAATCTTCAATCAGCTTTCGATCCTTTGTATAGCTGAAGAATACGTTCTCAATCGAAACACTTTCTTTCTTGGCATCCATTAAAGATGCATCTTCCGCTTTGGTAATATCGACTGCATCCTTTTCCGGTGTCTCTTCAATCAGCGCAAATAATCTTGCGGCACATGCCAAGGCATTCTGCAGTTCCGTCACAACAGAGCTGATATCATTGAATGGCTTCATATACTGATTCGAATAATTTAACATGACGGATAATCCACCAACACTTAAGCTTCCTGCAAAGATTGCAAAGGTACCTGTCAAAGCAACCAATGCATATACAATGTTGTTGATAAAACGAGTGGAAGGATTTGTTAATGAGGAATAGAAGGTTGCTTTCTGACTGTATTCCTTCAACTGTTCATTGATTTCACGGAACTGCTGGGAGGCTTTTTCTTCATGGCCAAACGCTTTGACCACTTTGGCATTGCCAACCATTTCTTCAATGAATGCTGTCTGATTGCCGCGCGTTTCATTCTGTTCTCGGAACATCCGATAGGAATGGGACGCAATGAACTTTGCGACAAAGAAACTGACTGGTGTGGTACAAACAACTAACAATGTGATCCAAACATTTTTGGAGAACATAAAGCCAAGCGTTGCCAAAATTGTAATCACACCTGTAAATAACTGGGTGAACCCTAGCAGCAGTCCATCCGAGAACTGATCTGCATCCGCAATGACACGGCTGACGATATCGCCGGAAGAATGCGCATCCAGATAAGATAATGGAATCACCTGGATCTGACGGATCGCACGTGCACGGATATCCCGCACAACGGCATACGTCATTTTATTGTTGAGCAGATTCATGACATACGTCGCAAGAGCTGCTGCGATGACAAGAATCGCAATCTTGTATAAGTAATGGAACACTAAGGCAAAGTCCACATGGCCTTGTGCAATGATGCCATCAATCGCATTGCCAAACAGTACCGGTACATATAACTGCAGGATCACCGAAACACCTGCTAAAACGATACTGACAATCAATAAGAACTTATATTTTTCAATGGCCTTCAGGACTTTCTTCAATGTGTCCATCGTATCTGCCTGATCACCGGACATCTGACCATTCTTCATTGGGGAACTCATGCCAGCACCTCCTTGGAAGCTGTATCGCTTTCTTTGCGCTTCTCTGGGAACTGTGAATAGTAGATTTCCTGATAGACTGGGCAGTCCTGCATTAATTGTTCATGAGTCCCTTTGCCTGCCATCGCACCATCATTCAGAACAATGATCAGATCCGCCTGCATGATGCTGGACACACGCTGGGAGACAATCAAAGTTGTTGTCGTGCCTGATAACGTCCGCAGTGCTTGACGCAGTTTCGCATCTGTCGCAAAGTCTAAGGCACTCGCACTGTCATCCAGGATCAAGATCTCAGGCTTTTTGACAAGCGCACGGGCAATCGTCAAACGCTGTTTCTGTCCGCCGGACAAATTGCGTCCCATCTGTTCCAAAGGATAATCCAGACCGCCCTTCTTGCCCGCAACCACTTCCGCTGCCTGTGCTTTAACAATCGCTTCCTGGATCTCGGTATCGGTGGCATTTTCATTGCCCCACTTCATATTGTCGCGGATTGTTCCTTTAAAGAGCACTGCTTTCTGCGGAACGATGCCAATGCGGTCCGTCAATTGATGTTCACTGTACTTCCGCACATCCACACCATCCACAAGCACTTTGCCTTGGCTGACATCATAGAAACGAGGAATCAGATTCATCAATGTACTTTTCCCAGAACCTGTACCGCCAATGACCCCGACGGTCTGTCCCTGCTGAACGGTAAAATCAATATCACTCAACGCTTCTTCGCCAGCATCCTGATATTCCATTGATACATGCTGGAATGCAATCGTGCCGTGTTCCGCAGGCTGTACGTCTTCTTCTGGGAACGTCATTCCGGTCGGGACTTCTAAGACTTGCGATACGCGGTTGGCACAGGCAATGGATTTGTTCAAGGTAATGATCAAAGACGCCAGTTTCACCAGTTCAATGATCATCTGTGCCATATAGTTATATAGTGCGACTACATCTCCCTGCAGGATGGCGCCGGCATTGACCTGCAGTGCACCCACATAAATCAAAACAATTGTTGCGATATTGACCATCGCATACGTGGCAGGATTCAACAATGCGGAAAGCCTTCCCACATGAAGATTGATATTGGTCAGGTCTTCATTCTTCGCATCGAAGTCTTGGACTTCCTCTGCTTCTTTGCCAAAGGCGCGAATGACACGGACACCCGTCAGATTCTCACGGGTCTTACCGGTAACGGTATCCAGCTTTGCCTGTGCCTTGCGGAACAACGGAATACTAATCCACATGATGGCATAGATCACAACAGCTAATAAAGGAATTGCGACCGCAAACACCAAAGCCGCTTTGACATTGATCGTAAATGCCAGGATCAAAGAACCTAATACAATGAACGGGCTCCGCAGCAGCAGCCGCAGTCCCATATTGATGCCCGTCTGCACCTGATTGATATCACTGGTCAAACGAGTCATCAAGGTACTGGTGCCCAGCGTATCCATCTGGGTATAGGACATTGCTTGGATATGATCAAACATATCCTGCCGCAGATTCGTACCTACTTCCGTACTGACCTTAGCCGCGAAGTACTGTGCAACAACACTGAAGAGAATCCCTAATACTGCTAACAGGACAATCAGCAGGACACAGCGGATCATATACCCGGTATCGTGATTGGCGATGCCGACATTAATGATCTTTGCGACAACTAACGGAACGCAGAGATCCATCAATGCCTCCAGCAGTTTGAACAATGGTGCCAGGATTGCATGTTTTTTATGTTCACTTAAATACTTCATTACCATTTTCATAAATGTACCTCACGAAAAACATAGGTTCCTTGTTTTTCCATGAAAATGGTAGCATGATATTAAATATAGTTAAAATATTGTTTTTATATGTTACTTCAATATTTTTAATATAGGAGGTTCTATGGAACTCAGACAATTGACCTACTTCAAAGCTGTTGTGGAACATGGCAGTATCAGCGCAGCGGCCCGCAGCCTTCATCTTTCTCAGCCGCCATTAAGCGTGGCCATCAATCAGTTGGAAGAAGAACTTGGTGTAAAGCTGCTAGACCGTACCGCCAAAGGTATCACGCTGACAAAAGCCGGCAGTGTCTTCTACCAGCATGCCTCTGATATCCTGGAACGCTCCCTGTCAGCGGTACGGGAAGTCAGTATGATCACCGATAAGAAACTCTTCCGGATTGGCATCACGCCAACCGTTGTACCAGTCATCGCACCTTATCTTGCCAAACTGGTCAAGACAGATTCCAGCATTCATCTGGAACTTTTTGAAGGAAATACATATCACTTAAAGGAACTTTTAGATGACGGCACTTTAGATGCCGCAATCATTCGTACGCCTGTCAATCTGCATGGCTGCCAATACCTGCGAATTGAAGAAGAGCCAATGGTTGCTGTATCCAAAAAAGAGAAAGCGAAAAAGGTCATTGCCTTAAAAGATCTTCAGCAGGAACCGCTGGTCCTGTACCGCCGCTATGAGCCTTTGATTCAAGAGACCTTTGATGCGTATAACTACAATCGAAATATTGTCTGTGAATGTGAGGATGCTCGTACAGCATTATCCTTAGCAAAAGAAGGACTGGGCACCGCAATTGTCCCAATGACCATTGCCAAGACACAGAAAGAATGTGCCATCTGCCGGATTAAAGAAAAAGAACTGGAGACATCCATCCTGATGGCATGGCATCTGAACAGTCCTATTCTCACAACACTTACGCAATTATTATCAAAATAAAAGAGACCACAGAATTTCTTCCGTGATCTCCTCCCCCAACCGTATTTATATCTTTGAAACTTTAACAATCTTAAAGGTTGCCGTCTTCATTGCTTCCTTCTCATCACTCGTCACAAGATTAAATGTTTCGAAAACTTGAGTTTGACCTGCGCCAAGGTTGCTAGCATAGACGGCATCATCTTTGATTCGGTTTCCATCGGAACCAACCGCTTCCAACTGAATACTATAAGACTTGGCTTCGCTGTTCAGATTCTTGACGGTTACCGGCAAAGAACTTGTGATGAAACCATATGCATCCTCACTCATCGTGAATTCACCAAGATCGACCTGAACATCTTTGCCAAGAATGTCATCTGTGTTATCGCCTGAGATATCCTTCAGTGATTCATTTGTCTTATCCGCCGCTTGGTTCAGTGCTTTCGCATAGACTGACTGGGAAGCGAGCGTTGCGGCAATCGCAACTGCACAAAGAATAATTCCGGCAATGCCAAGTCCTTTCTTATTGTGTTTCGCAATTCCAATGATGCCAAGGATCAAGCCAATCGCTCCTAATACAAAGGACAGATTGTTGATAATTGGAATCAGTGATAAAACGACGCCAATGATACCTAAAACAAGCGATGCCACTACAAGACCAGACTTTTGATTTTCATCCATAATTTTTTGAACTCCCTTATCTTTCTTAAAAAATAGTAAGACAAGGAAAAATAGAATTGGTGTCCTGTGAGGACACCAATCTTTCTTTTATTTCAGTAATGATTGTACTATCCCAAGAACCATTGCCCAGAATAGGAAGATGCCGATTGACGCAAAAAAATAACCCAGAATGCGCAGGAAGCGATTGGTGTGATGGATCCAGGGAGCTCGTTCGAATAGACCTGTCCAATGGCCAAAGAGATCAATCCAGCTGAAGCAAATACCAATCAGGACGAGTGAACTGAGTGCGTCCTTCACACCATTCTGCGGCCGGCTCTGGAATGCCGACACAATGATTGCGGCATACAGAAAGACCGCAATGACACGCATCAGTACATTCTTCGAACGGATACCAGGAATATTCAGCCAAACATCTTGCAGGTGAAAACCTTTTGTGATTTCGGCCTTCAGTTCCTGTACGGAGGAATAGCGTTTCTCTGGCGCAAAGCTGGAAGCTTTCCTACCGATTTCCAGCATACGAAGATCCTGTGGGAACATCTGTTTCATCAAGATGCCTAAGGCATAGATGTCCGTGCGCTCATCACTTGGCATAAAGCCATACTGTTCTGGAGCAGCGCTGCCTTCCGTACCCATGAGCACAGTATCCTTTGTCTCTTTTGGCTGATAGATTTTTGCGGCATCGTAGTCAATGATCTTCACTACATTATCTGCAGTGACCATGATATTGGATGCTTTCAGATCACGGTGAATGATCTTTGGATTTGCCTGATGGAGGAAAGATACACCATCCAGGATCTGCAGCAGAAGATCTTTCTTTGTCTCAAAGGATAACGCATCATTGTCCAGCAGATATTCCAATGTCTTGCCCGAGATGAGTTCTTCAATGACGACAAGTTTTCCGTCTTCTTCCCAATAGTCTTCCACCGAACAGACATGAGGATGATGATGCTTCTTGAGAAAGGCAAAGACGGGAATACTGAAGACCTCCAAGGTCTTCTTGACAAAGACCTGCTGGGAGACCGTATTGCGCACCAATGCTCTGCCATCTTCATCCGATTCAATCTCTACATATAAATTTTTTGCGAATTCTGTTTTTATATCTGTCATAACGTTCGAAATAATATTACCATGAGAAGGAGCTTATATGAACAAATCAACGACACAGAAATTAGAAGAGATGTTATTGAACATCGATAATGAGAAGTCCCTGGAACAGTATCTCAAGCAGGTGCCAGCCAATCATCCCGTGACGACCTTTGCGGAATACTACCAGGCTTTGATTGACCGTAAGAGTCTGGAGAAGAGCGAGCTGTGTGAGAGCAGCGGCATTGAACGTTCTTACTTTTATCATATTCTCTCTGGTTCCAAGCGTCCCGGCCGGGATAAGATCCTGCGCATGTGCATTGCGGCAGACTTCAGTGCCAAGGAAACTGATGAAGCTCTGCGGTGTGGGAAAGAAGCTTCTCTCTATGCCAAGAATATGCATGATGCAATCATCCTGTTTGCGCTGAACAATCATCTGTCAGTGACCGATACGAATGAACTATTAGACAGTTATCAACTGCCATTATTGAATTAGAATCTGGTCTTATATTTTTTTCTATATCTGGTTATTTTTATTTCAGCCCTTCCTGCCTAAACTAGTTGGCATAGGGAGAGAAAAAATGAATCAGCATAAATCCATATTAAAACTTTGTGTCACCGGCTTATTTGCCGCGCTGGCATATGTGGCCTTCACTTATTTGAAGATCAATATTCCAACCCCAGGTGGTTATACTGCCTTCCACTTAGGCAATACGTTCTGTGTCTTAGCTGCGCTGTTGATTGGCGGCGTACCTGGTGGAATTGCCGGGGCAATTGGCATGGGCATTGGAGATGTCTTAGATCCTTTGTATATTACCGTTGCGCCAAAGACAATCATCCTGAAGCTCATGATTGGCATTGTCACCGGTCTAGTCGCACACAAGGTCTTCCACATCAATCAATTGGAAGGAAAGAAACTGGTCAAGGCAACGGTCCTATCGACATCTGCCGGCATGTTATTCAATATCGTTGGCGAGCCGCTCTTCAGCTACTTCTATACCGCATTCATTTTAGGAGCACCGGAGAAAGCAGCTAAGACATTGGCCGCATGGAATGCCATCACCACAACAACGAACGCAGTCATCGCCATAATCATCAGTACGATGTTATACTTAGCAATCCGTCCACGTTTAAAAAACAACGGCGTCTTACAGCAGATCAGTCCAAAAGAATAGAAGTTCGCTTCTATTCTTTCTTTTTATCTGTTGTTTCAAAATTTGGAACATATTTCATTTTGTATTCCTAAGCAATGTTCATTATAGATGATGCTTCAATATGCCGTATTTTACTGACTATAAATGGTTTACTAATGTTTTACTAAGTGCCTGTTCTAAATAAAATAAACCATGCGTAAGAAAATGTTCACATAGTTTATATAACATTCGAAATCAAAAACATATATACTATCTTTGCAAATTCGATTCTATGCATGAATGTGCGAGGAGAAAACATATGACAAAAACAGGAACACGCAGTACAAGTGCAGCAAAGACAAAAGGAAAACCAGGCCGCAAGAATAAGACCGGCATTGCTTTTCCAAATTCAAACCGCGCATATCATTCCTTGAGCCGTCAGGAGAAAACAAAATTTCTGACATATCAGAAAGAATACGTGAAAGATCATTATCGTACGTATCTGATCCGGATGAATGTAGAAGATGATGCGGAGATCATTGCCTGGCTGGAGAAGCAGGAGAATAAGAGTGAATACATTCGCTCCTGTATCCTGGAATGCAAAGCACGTGCCAGCAAGAACCCAGCTGTAAAAGCGAAGAAAATTTCAAAGAAAAAGTAATTGGATGTGTTAATCGGTTTACCCTGCCGTAAACACGGAAGAATTCAAAATCAGCCTGCAAATACAGGCTTTTTTTGCGGCCGCTTTTTGTTGAAATCTGCCCATTTCTAGGTAACATAAATGTAATGAGAAGAATTTCAAGACGAGGAAAAGTGATTATTTGTGCCGGTACCGCAGGAGCGGTACTTTTCGGTACGGGAATTGGTATCTACGCCTATCAGCGTCAAGCTGCAGCCTTAGCGGCCATGGCCACACCAACCCCATCAGCGGCCCCGACGCCAACCGTCAAACCGACTCCGACGCCAACACCTTCTCCAACCGCGCCGACCAAGCAGACCGTCAGTGACGATCTTGCCAAACTGATTGGCGACTATCTCGATGAAAATAATGTTGATCAAGATAACATCGGTATCTACGTACATGATCTGACCAGTGATGGTACCTATATGCTGAACCAGGATGAATATTTCGTGGCCGCAAGCACCTATAAACTGCCGCTCGCAATGCTGTACTATGAGAAAATCAATGCAGGGGAGATTCAGCTCTCCGATGTCATCTCGCTGACAATTGAGCCGGATGTTGAAGAAGAGGACACGGGGGATACAGCCGCAACGACAGCTCCTGCCGCCACCGCAGCCGCAGCTGTTCCAAGTGGCTCGGCCAATTCTTCTGCTTCTGCGGCTGCAACCGCTGCGCCAACGCCCGTTCCAACACCAGAACCGACCCCAGAGCCGGAAGTATATACCAACACGGTCGAAGATGCGCTGCATGCGATGATCCGCAATTCGGACAACACTGCCGCCACCGCACTCTACACGAATATCGGCGGCTGGTACGCCTTCAAGACAGGCATCTTAAAGTACAGTGACAATCTCAATGTGGATGGCACACCAAGTGAATCTTCCCAGGACAATACGTTTACACCATCCTTCATGAGCGATCTCTTAGATTATCTGTATCTGCATAAAGACAGTTTCCCAACACTTGTGGAAGATCTGCAGATTGCACAGCCAAATAACTATTTGAACCGCAATGTGAATGATGTCATGGCACAGAAGTATGGAAACTTCGGCGGTGCCCTCAATGCTATTGGCTTTGCGACGACTGGCAACCCATACACCATTGCCATCTATACGTATTGTGAAGACAATGCGTATGGACTGCTCGGGGATATCAATGAGATCTGCTACAACTACTTCAATCCAGTTGGATAAAAAAAGGATCGTATCTTCATGAGATACGATCTTTTCTTTGTTAGATCTTCAGAAGCTTGTTGATGTCTGCACTGTGGCCTAAGACAAGCATTTTTTCATTTGCTTCTAATGTGTAGTCAGCACCTGGTGTTGTTGTCATTGCATTGCCATGCTTGATGGCAATGACATTCAGGTTGTACTTATGACGGACACCGATGTTGCCGATGGTCTGACCAATCCACTCCTGTGGAATTGCCAGCTCATAGACAGCGAAGTCATCCCCAAGCTGAATATAATCGGAGATGGAATCGGAAGAACAGCGGATAGCTGTCCAGTTGCCGATGATCTTTTCTGGATAAACAACTTCATCTGCGCCATTGCGGAGCAGGAACTTTTCCTGGGTATCGCGGGCAGCACGGGAAATTACTTTCTTTGCACCCAGTTCCTTCAGATATGCGGTTGTCTCTAAAGATGCTAAGAAGTCATCGCCAATCGCTACGATACATGTATCGAAGTTCGTGACACCGAGAGAACGCAGATATTCTTTATCTGTGCAGTCTCCGACTTCTGCATTTGTGACATAAGGAACAACACTTGCGACCTTATTCTCATCCTTATCGACAGCCATGACCTGCATATTTAATTCATTCATCTTACGGGCAATATGTCTGCCAAATCTTCCTAAACCAATTAATAATATTGTTTTCATATTTTCCTTTATCCTATCATTACACTTTCTTCAATATATCTTCCCTTACGCTCTGATGCATGTGGGAATACTGCATAGATCAATGTCAGACCGCCGACTCTGCCAGTGTACATCAAGATGATCAATACACGCAGAGATGCTGCGGATAAGTGAGATGTAATACCTTGTGTCAGACCTACGGTACCAATGGCACTGGCTGTTTCATAAGCACAAGTCAGTAAATCATAGCCATCAAAGCGGTTCAAGAGACAGCCGCCAACAATACATAAGACAATATACATCATGAAGACGGTGCTTGCGTTACGAACCGTCTGGTTAGGAATCGTACGGCCAAACGCTTCTGTTTTGTTGGAATGATGGAAGATGGCGACAGAAGAAGCAATCATGACCATGAAGGTCGTTGTCTTCATACCACCAGCTGTGGAACCTGGTGCACCACCAATCAGCATCAATACAAGCTGTACGAACTTTCCGGTATCGCTCATCTTCGTCAGATCAACCGAGTTGAAGCCGGCGGTTCTTGGTGAGACGGCCTGGAAGAAGGAAGCTAATGTACGTGACAGTAACGGCATATCTTGGAATTCAAAGAAGAAGAAATAAGCCGTTGGTAAGAAAATCAACAATGCGGTAGCAGTTAAGATCAGCTTGGACTGTACCGAATATTTACGAATGTGGAAATGGTTCCTTGCGATATCATCCCAAGTCATAAATGACAGACCGCCGATAATGATCAGCAGCATGATGGTAATCGAGATATCTGGATTGCCAACATAGGAAGTGACCGATGAGAATGGTTCAACAACGCCCATCAGATCAAAGCCCGCATTACAGAAAGCGGAGATGCTGTGGAAGATGCTGTACCAGATTCCCTGGATCCAGCCGAACTGTGGGATAAAGACAAAGCTCATGATGACGGCACCGATTCCTTCAATAATGAAGGTCGTGCGGAAGATGAACTTAGCGAGCTTGATAATGCCGCCTAAATGCGGAGCACTGATCGAATCCGCTAAGGTACTGCGCTGCATCAGACCAATCTTACGGCCGGATAGAATGAAAATTGCATTTGCCAGCATAACAATTCCCAGACCGCCAATCTGAATCAGGATGATGATGACCAACTGTCCAAAGAAGGACCAGTACGTCGCCGTATCCTGCACGATGAGGCCCGTAACACAAGTAGCACTCGTTGCGGTAAAGAGAGCCTGCAGGAATGGTGTTCGGTTGCCAGCATTGGTTGCGACTGGTAAAGTCAACAGCAGCGCTCCTGTGAGAATCAATAGCGCAAACCCAAAGATAATCACTTGCGTAGAGGTCATTTTTTTTCTAAATAATAATTGCATTCAATTCCCCTCTGATAGCATTTTATATAAATGCACACGTTGAGATATTCTAGCACTAAATATAATAAAATGATAGACCATCCGAATGACGAAAAACAGGCATTGTCAACGAACTTTTTGAGTAATAAGGGCCAATCGAGTAGGGCTATAAATAGATAGTCCTCTCACACCACCACGCATGCCGTTCGGCACGTGGCGGTTCAGTTGAACTTCAAATCATGTCGTTCCAGATAATAATCCAGACAGCTGACAAGTCCTTTCCTCGAAAGGACTTGTTTGCTTACTGCCCTTTTCAAGGAAGACCTTGTGGCTGTGAACTGGTAGTGGTCGCCCCACTGTGAATCTCTCTCGGCAATCCTTGCCGGCACTCCAAGCTTCTTGAGCCCCCATAGGCGTTTGGACGGTTTCTTCCACTGTTTCCAGATGATGACACGTATCATGGTTCTCAGGTGCGCGTCAATCCTAGTTAACACTGATTTCATTGACCCGATACTGAAATAATTTATCCAGCCTCGTATCACTTGGTTCAGCTTGATGATTCTCTGGTCCAATGGAATGTTCCACCTGCGCTCGCACAGCTGTTTCAGTTTTCTTTGGAACTTTGCGACTGAATCTTTGTGCGGCCTTGCCTGCCATTTTCCTGCACCCTTCCAGAATCCAAAGCCAAGATACTTGAGGTCGTTCGGTCTGGTGACGTGTGTCTTTGTCGCATTGACCTTCAAGCCAAGTTTCCTTTCAATGTAGTCTGTGATGGTACGCATGACTCGTTTCGCACTGGACTCGCTCTTCACGACTATCACGCAGTCATCTGCGTACCGTGTGAAGCGGAGACCCCGAGCATCCAGTTCTTTGTCCAGTTCGTTAAGCATAATGTTGCTCAACAGCGGTGAGAGATTTCCTCCCTGCGGTGTCCCGAGATTTGTTTCTTCATAATGCCCGTTCACCATCACGCCTGCCTGGAGATATTTTCGAATGAGGCTCTCCGTATCTCCATCATTGATGATGACGTGGACCAGGCTCATCAGTCTGTCCTGCGGCACATTGTCGAAGAATTTCTCGAGGTCGATATCGACTATCCATTCATAGCCATCATTGAAGTAGTCAAGCAGTTTCAATATCGCCTGCTCACATGACCTGCCTGGTCTGAATCCATAGCTGGAATCAGAGAAGTACGGTTCACAGATAGGCGCTATGACCTGCGTGACTGCCTGCTGGATGGTTCTGTCCATGACAGTCGGTATCCCGAGCTTTCGCTTTCCACCATTTGGCTTTGGTACCTCTACCCGCCTTACTGGCTGCGGTCTGTACTGGCGCTGCTGGATTTGTTTCTTGATTCCTGCCCAGTTGTCCCTGACATACGCTTCCGCTTCCTCGATGGATACACCATCTGTCCCGGCAGATCCTTTGTTGCACGAGACACGCTTGAACGCTTCTGCCATGTTCTCTCTGCTCAGTATCTTTTCCAACAGTTCCGACATTCTTTGTGCTCCCTTCCTTTCCTCGCTCCTCCATGGTAAGTCCTAAGTCTTTGACAGTATCCTCGGGATACGTCCTTGCTTTCCTGTCTGTCAGGCATCCATGTCGGACATTTGAAGCTCTTGATGCACGTTCTACTGTTCAGCCCTTCACCGGATAAGATTTCTGTCCAGCTACTACGGCCTCGGCTGACTTCTCACAGTTCGCTGTTGCTGGGGCATTTGTCCTCTGTGAGACCTCGCGGGATAAACCATACATCCTTCCCCGTTCACCTTCCTGATTTACGCATGCGGATTACGATTGCCATCTTGGACTTCACCGCTTTGAGCCAGCTTGTCCACCGCGT
>Ga0183101_1001086_pt2 | contig 18458 bp, 14 predicted proteins | sample Biomet3_FD_127790 | JGI IMG/M metagenome (GOLD analysis project Ga0183101, IMG submission 127790) | Microbial communities from bioreactor (seeded with sewage sludge) at LBNL, California, USA - Biofuel metagenome 3 | ecosystem: Engineered > Bioreactor > Anaerobic > Unclassified ...
CTTTAACCTTCTCAATTAACTCACTATAATATTTATTTATATTTCCTTTATGGAATATATAATTACTTTCAATTAAATTATCATTATTATCTAAGTAAACATACTTAAGAGTTGAATAACCAATATCTATTCCTAACTTATTCATAACACCCTCCTTTGAAATTCATTCTCATTTACTTCTTATAAGTATTATATTACACTTTCCCGCTAGACTCCGTATCATATGATACGCTTTAAAAGAAATTTATGAGAAGCTTCATGTTAGAGTTTGGAAACTTTTTAATCACTATCGAATAAATCTATTAGCAATATTTTATAAGTATCTCAATATATAAAAAGATGGATAAATTACATAAAAATAACTCACGAAAATCAGATATTGATTTCCGTGAGTTTCAATTATTATTTAGGCACAATTAAAAAGTACCAAGCACCTTAAACCTTAAATTTTTGAATAATCTTTTCTAATTCATCAGCTTTTTCATTAAGTAAACTTGCTAATGAAGATACTTCTTCAATAGAAGCTAATTGTTCTTCTGAAGCCGATGCTACCTCTTGTGCACTCTCAGAGAACTCAACAGCTATTTGACTTACTTCCCTGACAGTAGCCGTTACCTTTTCTGAATTATTTGATATATTTTTAGAAGCCGCTGTTACTTCACTAATCTGTTTTGTTATATTTCTTACAGATGATATAATTTTTTGAAAGGTCTCTCCTGTTTCATTTACTACTTTTAGTCCTTCCTGAACATTTTTTGTAACATTATCCATATTGTTTATGGACTCCATGCTCTCTTTTTGTATCGAATGTATAATTTTAGAAATCTCTCTAGCAGAGTTAGATGACTGTTCTGCAAGCTTTCCAACTTCCTCTGCAACTACTGCGAAACCTTTTCCTCCTTCGCCAGCTCTAGCCGCTTCAATTGATGCATTCAAAGCTAATAAATTTGTTTGTTCTGCAATAGATGTAATAGTGTCAATAATCTCACCTATGCTCTTTGATTTTTTTCCCAACGCATAAATGGTAGAATTAGATTCTATTACTGAGTTATTTATATTATTTATCATATTAGCTGTCTCTAATATAGATATATTGCCCTTTTCTGCAAACTCGTCCGCTTGCCTTGAAGCTTTTAAAACCTCATTAGAATTTTTTGCGATATATTCTATGTCTTTTGACATTTTTTCTATCGCAACAGATGCGTCTTCTGAAATTTGTAATTGCTCTTCAGATTTTGTTGCAACATTTTGAATAGAATTGGTAATGATATTAGCAACCTTAGCTGTTTGTTCTGTAGTTTTTGCTAGATTTTCTGCTGAATCGATTACATCACTTGAAACATTTTTACTTGCTACAATAATTTGAGAAAAAGATTTTGTCATATTATTTAGAGCATCAATTATCAAAACCGTCTCGTCTTTTACATCATGAGTAATATGTACGTTAAGCTCTCCCTCTGAAATTTTGTGTGTTGATTCTTCAATTGACTCTATAGTTCCTCTTATTCCATAATAAAATGCTACGAATAGATAAATTAAACTTAAGATTGTTAGCACCGAAATAACTAAAACGAAAAATCTAATCTTAACTGTATAAGAATTATCTTGCTGTAATATGTTCATTAACTCTGTAGATTCACCATGTATTAAAGTATAAATACTATCTACAGCCGTTGTAGCCTTATTATAATATTCTGTTGAATCAATCGTTATATTATTTGTTTCCAAGAGTTCTTTATTAACTATATCAATTATTTCCTTTGAATTATTAAAAGCTCCTGTAATCGCTCCACTTAACTTGTCCTTTATTTCTGGCTTAGTTTTATATACTTCATCAAGTCCTTTTATAGATGCATCCAAATTAATAGTAGCTGCTTTAGTTAAGTATACTAATTTAAATCTTTCATCATCTGTTATTGACTTTCTTCCTGCAACTCCAGATCCAACAGCTCTAGACAATCCAAGATTTTCTGTAACCATTGGTAAATTATTTACGATGGTATCTACCAAATAATACCTGTCTAGCTTTTTCTGTAATATCAAATTTGAACTATCTTCAATGCTACCATTAAAATCAAGTATTTTACTTATTAAAGCAGTATGTTTTGCTGTTAATTCACTGAGTGCAGACTTATTATCTTTTATTTCTAATGAAGACCAATCAGTTTTTATACTTGCCCATTCATTTGTTGTACCAAGTTCTTTACCATAATCTTCGTCTAATTTGTTTATGGCTTCTATATCATTTTTTATTTCTCGTTCTTTTTGAATTACTTGTTCTTCAATAGATTTATTTCCACTAAGTAACACTGACGTTAATCCTCTATGTTGCTGAACATGCCTTGCAAAGGATGTTGTAGCATTAATATAATTCAATCCTTTAATCTGATTTTCACTAATCTTCACATCACCATTTAGCTGATGAACAAAGAAAGAAAGAACTGCTAAAATCGGGATTAGAAATATTGTAAGTATTAGTAGAAACTTTTTTGAATACTTTAATTTATTCATAAGTTTAATTCCAGGGTAAAAGATTTTCTTCATCGACTTATCCCCCTTTATACTTTAGCTAATTTAAAAGCATTTAATCGTATTATATTTTGCGTTCTTAATTAATGATGCTAATAATTTATAATTTTCTAAAATTACGGATTAAAAATACCTCCCTTCATTATGATAACTTTCATTTTTAATAAATTTATTTTTCAACAAATATATACTTTAATTATAAAATTCGTTCTTTTTTTCATATCTCCTTCTATTATTCCATAATTTATATCTTTATTTTTATAAATATTTTAATGCAATTCACTATTCATACTTAATGCATATAAATAATTTAATAATTATACTTATTATTGGAACCAAAATATTTATAATTTGGTAAGTAGACTAGGGAATCACTTCCCTAACCCCTCTCAGAACCGTACGTGCGGATTTCCCGCATACGGCTCCCCACATTATAATTCACAGTATATATGATATATCTTCTTTTAAGTTGAAAATATTAACATATATTTTAGCTTTAGGTATTTTGAAGCACTCAAACATAGTGTCAAAACTTCTCCAGTTATAACTTCTTTTCTGACTTCTTTTGTTTAGCCATTTAAAAGTTAGTTTTCTTACTAAATATCTGAAAGTTGCGAGACTTAAACTGTTGTCAGTGATTCCGTAATACCTATAATATCCTATTAGTCTCTGTGTCAGTTTCTCCATTAATAATGTGAGCGGCACTGTTCTATTATTCTTTAACCATTCATTCAATCTCTTTATGCTAGCTCCAAATTTCTTTGAGCTAGTCTTCCTCTTAACTCTAAAACTTCCATTCTTTCTGCAACTGCAGAAGTGTGTAAATCCTAGAAAATCAAAAGTTCTATCTTTATATGATTCTAACTTTCATGCTCTCTTGAATTTTCTATCATAGTAGGCATTCTTACCGAAATATAATATTTTAGTTTTATCTTCAGCTACCTGCAAGTTAAATTTGTCTAATCTGTTTTTCAATGCTTCATAGAAAGCTTTCGCTTCGTCTTCATACTGAAAACAGCAAACAAAATCATCCGCATAGCGTACTATGTACGCCTGTCCTTTACACTTCTTTTTGATAAAGTTATTAAACCATATATCTAAAACATAATGTAAATAAATGTTTGCTAATGTTGGAGATATTATTCCCCCTTGTGGAGTTCCTTCATATACTTTATAAAACTTTCCGTTTTCCATTATTCCAGTTTTCAAAAATCTACCTATATATCTAAGTAAGTTCTTGTCTGCAATCCTGTGTTCAAGAAATTTCATCAACCACTTGTGGTCAACATTATCAAAGAATCCTTTAATATCAGCATCTACAACATAATTCACATTCTTTTCAGATAAATATACATTTAAGATTTTAAGAGCATCATGACAACTTCTATTTTGTCTAAACCCAAAAGAACTATCAATGAAATCTTGTTCATATATTGATTTTAATATTTTATTAATGGCTAATTGTACAACTTTGTCTTCATATGCCGGTATACCTAGAGGTCTTTTCTTGTTTGAACCAGACTTATCTATGTATACTCTCCTTACAGGCTGCGGTCTATATTTAAAAGTCTTCATTCTAATTAGTAGATTATCAATATTATTCTCTAAGTTAGTTTCATATTCTTCCTTTGTTACCTTATCCACTCCTGTAGCCTTATTTCCGCTCAGTTCATAATGGCATAAAATTAGCATTTCCTTGTTAACTAAATGCATTAGTGATGTAAATTTCTCTTTAGGATTATTTCCAGCTATTTCTGCTATCCTCTCAAGTTTTGTGTACATTTTTTTTTCCTCCTCTGTGTGAGAATTTCTGTTTCTCTTTTCAAGGTCTATAATATGTTACACCCTTCCCTCCATGGTCATTACTCATTTCTTCAGTACTATGGTGTAATCCGACTACTCATTATCATTTGAATACCTCTGATTTCTAATCATTGTTTTCCATACTCTGAAGTCAGAGAATAATGAGTCCTCCCAAGTTGACGTACTATATCAATGTATACCATGCTACACCTTAAAACCACGAGAAAGCACAGATATTCTTGCAATAATGATTATCTATGTTCTGACTTCTAATTTACCGATATTATCGTCCTTTCTGACTTTGTGATAATTTCGTGGCTAGTAGTTTCAGCATTCGCTTGCGGCCTGGTACCTTGTTTGTCTACACTTAACTTATTACATCGCCATAATAAGCCCAAGACTAACTAATGACTGGTTGCTGGCCTTTGTCATGCAGGATTCCCACCTGCTATATAGTAATAATGAGGAAGGTTAGCCCTCATTATCTTTTACGCCCTTGCTTGGCGTACCGGTAAGTTACCACATAAATTTAGTTTTAAAGTTGGATATCTATACCCATATATATGTTTATTTTTCTACATTTCTAATCCGATCTATAGGTATCAATTATTTAGCTCATTTATCCTTCATATCTAAATTGGTTGTTTTTTCAATTACCCCATAAATAATTGAACCGCTTTTCTTACCTCCATAATATTTTTCTATTCCTAGCTTTTCAAAATCATTAGAACCTTGCCTTTCTTTGATAACAACTCTTTTTTTACAAGCCCTAAGAGTTTTCATTAAAATCTCCTTTGTTAATCCTTTGTGATCCGCAAAATACCTAAATGAATTTACTGATGCCGGCTTTTTATTTGGTTCTTTAAACATAGGATTAAAATATACTACATCAAAACTATTATCACTTTGCTTTAAAAGGTAATTTTATAATACATCCTACCAACTAAATAATTCATTTCATTATCCAGCTGAAAACTTCTAGTTAAAACGCTATTTTAACTCTTCTTCAGCTATAAAATGAAATTTCATAGATAAACATTTCTCATAAAAATAACCCGCGACAATCAAAAATTATCGTGGGCTTTATGTATAGGGCAAGTCATGCCCCTTAAAATTCATAAATAAATTTTATATCGTTTTGATATACAATGCATTACATGATAGATTTGGATTTAATTCCTCTAAAAAACTCCTCAAAGCTCTTAGTTTGCAAATGCCTTGCTCATCAATTAGCACAAATCTATCTCAAGTATTTATATATTAACATGATGCCTTCCTCTTGGCACTATAAAAGGTGAATTAGATACTGGATCTTGTATTACCACACAATCCAATCCAAATACTTCATTGATTAATTCCGAAGTTATAACCTTTGATGGTTCACCTTTCACAATTAATTTTCCCTTTCGAAGAGCAAATATATAATCTGCATATCTAGCAGATAAATTTATATCATGAAGTACCATTACAATAGTAGTTCCTCTTTTGCGATTTAAATCTGTCAATAAATCAAGGATTTCTACTTGATAAGCAATATCAAGATATGTGGTTGGTTCATCTAAAAGAAGTATATCGGTCTGCTGAGCTAGCGCCATAGCTATCCAAACCCTTTGACGCTGCCCTCCAGATAATTCATCTACACTACGATTAGCAAGATCTGTTATTCCCATTATTTCAAGTGCCTCTTCTACTGCATCAAAATCACTTTTATCCATGCTTTTTAAAAATGCTTGATATGGAAATCTACCTCTTGAAACTAAGTCCCAGACTGTTATACCTTCTGGAACTACTGGTGATTGTGGAAGCAGTCCCAAAACTTGTGCCAATTTTTTAGAAGGCATTGAAGTTATTTTTTTGCCGTCAATTACAACATCTCCCGAAATTGGCTTAATGAGCCTTGCAAGTGTTTTTAGCAAAGTTGATTTACCACATGCATTTGCACCAATAATAACACTGATTTTATTACTTGGAATAGTTATATCAATTCCATCAACTATAATCTTTTTTTCATACCCAGTTACTAAATTTTTTGCTTCAAGCAATTGTTGTTTTTCATTCATTATGCTTGCCCCCTTCTGTTTATAGTTATTAGAAGCAATAGCATATATGGTGCTCCTAAAATTCCTGTAATTACACCTACAGGAAATCTTGTACTAAATACAAACTGGCCAATCATATCTGCTCCAAGTACTAATAATGCTCCAACTAAACCTGATGCTAAAACATTTGGCGAACCTAACCCAACAAGTCTTGCTGAAATTGGACCTGATAAAAATGCAACAAAGGCTATAGGCCCTGTAACAGCCGTTGCAAAAGCAATTAAAAATACTGAACTTAAGATAAGTGTGATTCTTATTAAATTTATTTTAATACCTAGTGTTGTTGCAAATTCATCTCCTAATTCTAATATTTGAAGATGATTAGTTAAACATAAAATAATAACTCCAAATATAATAACGACCACAAGTAAGCCTGGGACATCTTTCATACTCATCCCATTTAAGCTACCATTTAACCATGTGAGTGCTTTTGAGACATCGTGTTCTGAAGCCTTAACCAGCAAAAATGATATAAGGGCATTTAACATTGCTTGCATTCCAATTCCTATAAGTATTAATCTGCCGCCTGAAAATCCTGAACCTTTAGAGAACATATATATAAGTCCTGAAACTAAAATTCCAGAAATTACAGCTGCAATAGAAACACCGCTTCCACTCATGTGAAGAACTAATATACAAAATACCGCTGCCACACTAGCCCCTGAACTTATTCCTATGATATCAGGACTAGCTAGTGGATTTCTAAGCATAGTTTGAAATGTATTTCCTGCAATTCCAAAGGCTAGCCCTGCTAAAAGTCCACAAAGCATTCTTGGTAAACGCAAGGTTCCTATAGTAAATGCAGCGCCTTGTATCTCTTCCCCACTAAGTACTCTTATAACTGTACTTAATGAATAATTAGTTTTTCCATATAAAAGCATAACTCCGCAAAGACCTAATGTTAAAGCAAAGAGAATTATATTAACGCTGATCATGCGTTTTTTTCTTTTTATATAACCTTCTTTTATCATAGAGTGAGTAGTTTTTATCATATAGCCCTCACCTTCGCTTTCCTTGCAATGATAATAAGAATTGGTGCTCCTAAAAATGCAGTAATAATTCCCACCTGAAGTTCACCAGGACTTCCAATTACTCTTCCTAAAACATCTGAAATTGTTAAAAGCACCGCTCCTCCAATAGCTGACATGGGCACTAAACCTCTTAAATTTGAGCCAAAAATGAGACGTATACTGTGAGGAATCATTAAACCTACAAATCCTATGGGGCCTGCAATTGCTGTGGTTGCACCACATAGTATAACCCCTGCAATTGCACATATAATCCTAATAATTCCTATATTTACTCCAAGACCAGTTGCAACCTCATCTCCTAAAGCTAAAATATCCAATGCTGGTGCTGATATTATGCTTATTATTAATCCAATTATTAAAAATGGTAACATTAAGTCAATACTCTCCCAAGTTGCACCACTTACACTTCCGACCTGCCAAAATCTATATGCATCTATAACCTCACTTCTAGGAAGTATTATTACACTTACTAAAGAGGTTAAAACTGCACTAGTAGCTGAGCCTGCCAAAGCAAGTTTTATTGGTGTCATACCTCCGCTGCCAATGGAAGCTATAGTATAAACAAATATTGATGTGATTCCTGCTCCAACTAGTGCAATCCAGATATACTCGTTAGCTGAATTTATATTAAAAAATGCTATTCCAATTACAACAAATAAAGATGCACCTGTATTAACTCCTAAAATGCTTGGGTCTGCTATTGGATTTCTAGTGATTGATTGCATAAGAGCCCCCGATATTCCAAGAGAAGCTCCTGCCATAATACTAAAAATTGTTCTTGGAACACGTTCTCGAACAACTAATGCAGCAAAAGACGTATCGTCACTATTTAATAAAGCATTTATTGCTTGACTAATTCCTATGTTTTTTGACCCAAATGCCAGTGATATTACTACACATATACCTAGTAAAAAAATACTACCTAAATATATTCCTACTGTCTTTCTAAATCTCATTATGCTTTATCTGCTGCCTCTCCAATTATTTTTAGATATTCATCTATTGTTGCTGGAATTGATAAGGCAGTAGGAGTACAAGATGCTGCAAGTGCTGATCCATCTTCTATTACGGCAACTGATCCTCTTTTTATTGCTGGAACTGTTCCAAGTAGGGCATCTGATTGCAATTGTTTTACTAATGTGTCATTTCCATACGTTACTATTACATCTACATCTGTTAATTTATCAATATTTTCTGAACTAATTTCAAGAGCAAAACTATCTGAAGTCTGCGCAAGCTTTTTAACACTCTCTGGTAATTCTAATCCTAAATCAGTTAAATATGCTGCTCGAGGATCTGTTGGAAGATATATATAAAATTTACCTAAGTCAGCTGGATTAAAGTAACAGAAAACGGCCTTTTTACCTTTAAGCTTAGGATACTTACTAGTTTTTTCTGTTATTTGCTTTTCCAAATCTGAAACCAATTTGTCTCCTTCATCTTTTTTACCCATTGCAGTTGAATTAATTGATATTTGATCACGCCAATATGTTTGCCAAGGAAGTTTAGGATATGCTACAACAGGCGCAATTTTACTTAATAAATCATATTCCTCTTGTGTTATTCCTGAATATGCAGCTAATATAACATCTGGCTTTGCATTACTGATAGCTTCATAATCTAAGCCATCTACATCGTCAAAAGTAACAGGTTTGTCCACACCTAACTCTTTATATTTTTCTGCTGTCCATGGTAATAAACCATTTTCATCTGCTTTTCCATAGTTAGCTTTAGAAACTCCTGCTGGTACAACTCCCAAGGCTAATGGTACGTCCTGATTTCCCCAAGAAATTGTAACAACCTTTTCTGGTTGTTTTTCAATTACTGTTTCACCAAACGCATGTTTAATAGTAAGCGGATAAATTACAGTCGCACTTTGTCCCACATTAGATTTATCTTCATTTTTAGCCGCTCCACTTGAGCATCCCGTTATTAATAAAGTACAAGCAAGAATAATCGTAGTTATTCCTTTTAATTTCATGATAATCCTCCTAATTGTTATGTATTTTATTGAATTAATATTTATTTGATTTTTATATTCAAATGATAATGTTTTTCATTTGCTGTCGGTATTTATTTTATATTCATCAGTAAAATTTGTCAACCTTACATTGAAGGACTTTATCTTGAAACTTATGGTAATACTTATTAAATAAAATTATTTCCATTATATTTTGTGAAGATCTTGCCTTCATAGGGAGTTCCTAGAAAATAAAAAAATGCAACAATAATTTATCTTTAAAGTCTCAAACCCAATAATTTGGAAATTTATGATAAAATATTATTATGAGAAAAAGAAATATTATAAGTTTAACAGAAGATGGAATTAGACTTTTATTAGACTCTATTAAAAAGTAAAGGATGTATCTTATATGTTAAATGTAAAAAAAATATTATTAGGTGTAGTTTGTCTTGTTGTTATCACCAGTATCATAGTTGGAGGAAAATATCTAATCTCTGTTAGAAATTATCAAAAAACAATTAAGGAATTAACAATTAACAACGTAGATTTATCAAAGATTCCCGATGGAAAATATATTGGTTCATACGATGTTAATTTAATCAGTGCAAAAGTTTCAGTTACAGTTAAAGACCACAAGATTGAAAATATAGATTTACTAGAACATAAAACCGATAGAGGTAAGCCTGCAGAAGTTATTCCAAGCATGGTAGTTAAAGCACAAAGTTTACAAGTAGATACTATTTCAGGAGCAACAAATAGCAGTAAAACAATTTTAAAGGCTATTGAAAACGCACTAAAGCCTAATCAAAAATAAAAATATATCAATAAGAAAGGCTGTAGATAGATTTCGTTTTTACACAAATTTATCTACAGCCCAAAGCATAATCTTTAAAATCGAATACGCATAATTTAGTTCCATATATGTTATAAACATTCTATTTCACAGAACTTTTATCTATCATTACTTTACTTAACAATATTGATTATGTTAGCTTGTCCTGCATCAACTTGTATATCGTTATCAACAAGTTCACATATCTCCCCACTAGTAAATATAACTATCACATCAGTGGATGGAACTTTATCTTTTATTTCTTCTATATCAAATTCCAAAAGCTTATCACCTATTTTAATTTTTTGCCCTTCTCTAACAAATGTTTTGAATCCTTTACCATTGAGTTTGACTGTATCAATACCAACATGAATTAGAATTTCAGCTCCATTATTTGCTTTTAGACCTATTGCATGCAAAGTTGGAAAAATCATTGATACTACACCAACTATAGGTGAATACACAACACCTTGTTTAGGCTCAATTGCAAAACCGTCACCTAAAGCTTTAGACGCAAATACCTCATCTATTACAGATGTTACTGACTTTAGTTTTCCCTCCGTTGGTGACACTATTTTGAACTTTGTTTTGTTAAATAAATTAAACATATTTTCCAGCCTTCCTTTTATAAACTGCTTCTTTTTCTATACTTATTGCACCGTTAATTCTTATTTATTGATTTTTTTATTATTCAAAAAATTATAAATACACTATATACATTAACTAAATTGCAAATTTTTATCTAAAATTTTTAATATTGCCTCTGCTGCTCCATCTTTATCGTTGTCTAATGTAATGAAGTCTGCTTTAGCTTTAATATCTTCACTTGCATTTCCCATTGCAATGCCAATTCCCGCCATCTGAAGCATCTCTATATCATTATTATTATCTCCAATAGCAGCTATTTCCTTCAAATCTATTTCTAGCAATTCAACTAGTTTCTCCAGACCGGCCCCCTTATTTGCGCTATGGATGTTAATCTCAAGATTGTCCTCTACAGATGAGGTTATTTTAACTTTATCATTTATAGATAACAAACTATTATATACTTCATTTTTCATATCATCTTTTAAAAATGGAATATTTATTTTTTCTACACATTTTATCCATTCACATTCTGATCTATCATCAACTACCGAAAAAATATTCTTTATTAAATTATGACTGTCTGACATAAGATTTAAGCATTTTTCTGATAATCCATATTTAACGGGATTTATAAAAACCTCTTCATCTATATAAGCATTCCCGTTAGAATAAAACTCAACAACGATTGGATAATCCTTAATTATTTCAATTATCTTCTTTAAAATATCTATAGTAATAAAGTTAGAAAAAACTATTTCATTTTTTCTTAAATTTACTACAGCCGCTCCATTTGAAGATATTGCATATGTAATTTTCTCTATTGATTTTATTTCATCACATATTAATCCAACACTTCTCCCTGTTGCCAGAACCACCTGAACTCCCTTTTCAATCGCCATTTTAATTGCAGTAAGAGTTTTGTCACTTATATAACCACAACTGTTTAATACTGTCCCATCTAAATCCAATGCTATAAGTTTAATCTTCATTTACACCTCCATGATAGTTTATTAAAAATTCCTGTATTCTCTTGATATTTTCTTCCTGCAATACATAGTTAATATAAATGATCTTAGTTTTACTTGGTAATGTAACATTAAATAACCGTATTGGCGTAAAGATCACATCTACATCTATGGAATACTGTCTTATATAATTTAAGGAGAAACTTCCTATGATTTCGATTTTATCACCACAGTAATTATTGATTTGTTTTGCCATGCTCGAAGCTGCACTTTGTCCAATATCACTTATTATTATTGCTTTTATTTTTGTTTGGGCAAAAGCTCCCATATAAAGTATAATAAAACCCAATTCTTCTTCTTGAATCTTATAACCATACTTATAAAAAATTAGTTTATATAATATATCTGCCATTTCTGTTTGAAGCTTATATAATTCCTTTGCATTTCTTATAGAGGCATTGTGCTCAAAATGTCCTTGTTCTAGACGATAAAGCATTTTATCTATATGTATGCTTAACATTTTCTTTAACTCTGGATTTTTCAAATAGCTACAATTATATTTTTTATCTACTATCGATAAAAATTCTTCTGTTAACTCCGCGATTTCTTTTCTTGGCTCCAATTTAACACATTCATCATATAATACTCTTTTAGTTAAAAGGCAATCTTTTAAAAAGTTTCTATCACACTCAGATATTCTAATATCATTTTGAATTAAAAGCTCCTCAATTTCATTTATAATATCTTCAAATACTTGAGGATATTGTCTATTAGTTTCTGATTTCAAAAGTAATCCTGCCTTATTACGATATATCATTATAAATAAATCTAACAAAAATCCTTCTACCGATTTATCAATTAGAATCAAATTATTTCTATATAAAATAATAGGCAATTCCTTTTGCAAAATTTCATATATTTTGCTGTATGACTCTCCAAACTGAAATTTCAAAACTTTATACATTAAAATAGATCCAAATGTTTTATAATTTAATGTTTCAGATAATATATGCCTTATACTTCTTTCTTTGCCACGAAAATGGATACCTTTTTTTGTTCTTTCAATATTAAGTCCATTAAAATTTCGTAGATATTCATCAATTTCCTTTAGAGTTTTTATCATTACTGTCTTTGATACATACATAATATCTGCTAAATTCTGAACTGAAACAGGCTCTTTTATAAATGTCAAATATATAAAAGTAAATAAAAATCTTTCTCCAGGGGTTTCTGGCAATTCTACCTTCTTTAAACTCAAAATCATATTATTTAAAAATTCATAAAACTGAGTTCTCTCTTCCTTAAGAATAAAATATCCTCTAGCTGAAGATGAATTTATTCTCATATTTTTATGTCTTAATATATCATTTATTTCATGTATTTCCATCCTGACAGTCCTTAAGCTGATACCTAACTTTTCCATAAATTCATTGGGCCGCACATATTCGTTATGTAATAAATCTCTAAGCATAATTACTTGTCTTGATTTCATAACTCCTCCACTTTAATAATATAATCATCTTTTTTGCTACAACATTAGATAATATGTTTTATGCATTTTTTCTTCCCTATATTTGTTGTTCAAAACTCTTTACTATATTATATACGAAAGATAGGTCACATGAAAAAATAATAGAACAAAATGAATCTAAATCATTAGATCAAACTTAATATCTAGATAAACAATATATAACTTAGACTTATGCAATAATCCACCGAAAGTAGAAACATTGTTATTTCACAGGACTATGAAAATTTCGCTGAAAGTACTAAATTGCAGGTTGCATCACTAATGCTTGCTCCCAATTTCATTGTGACAAGCATTAGTGGAACAGCCTACAATTAAGAGCTTTTAACAGCTCATTTTCAATGCCTGTTGCATAAAAATGTTTCTACTTTCTAGTATCGTATTTATTGCAAAGTATAAGTAAAATTCTTAAATTCTAGCTAATTAATCTTACCTCAAAAGAAATTCCTTCTGAAGAATCCTTTCCTAATGTAAATTCAAACATTCCTTCATCACTTTTATATTGATTCTCTCCATTCCAATAACGAAGATCTTTTTCATCGATGGTAAACTCTACAGTTTTTGTTTCATTAGGATTAATTATAATTTGTTTGTATTTAATTAATTGTTTAACTGGTCTTGAAATATCTGCAACTTTATCTCTCATATACAATTGTACTGTTTCTATACCAGTATACTTTCCGATGTTAGTAACATTAATACTACATGATATTCGCTCTTTTTTGCTTAATTCTTTTTTACTTATATTTAAATTATCATACTTAAACTTCGAATATCCCAGCCCATATCCAAACGGAAATAGTGGCTCATTTGGGACATCTAAATATTGGGACTTATATCTTTTTTCGTTCTTAAGTAATTCTTTTGGTCTCCCTGTTGCTAAATTATTATAATAAACTGGAATTTGACCTACTCCTCTTGGAAAGCTCATAGTAAGCTTTCCACTTGGATTATAATCACCATATAGAATATCTGCAATTGCATTTCCACCTTCTGTTCCTGGGAACCAGCACTCTAAAACTGCATCGGCTTCTTCTATTACATTAGTAAGATCTAGTGGACGCCCATTTATTAGAAGAACTATCAAAGGCTTGTTCAACTTTTTCATACAACGTAAAAGCTTTATTTGAGCTTCTGGAAGAGTTATATTGCTAACACATCCTGCTTCTCCGCTTTTTTCTTCTTCTTCTCCTAATGCTAATACAATAACATCTGCTCTTTTAGCTTTTTCTATTATTTCCTCTGATTTTTCTTTCGAAATTTCATTAAAGCATGTCGTTTCTACGCCTTCAAGCCTGATATTCTTATTTATTAATCCTTGTTCAATTGTAATTACATCATTAAGGTCTCCATCTAAAGACCATGGGCCTAATATTGATGAGCTACTTGCATATGGTCCAATTAACATTACATTTTTACTACGCTCCAAAGGCAATACATCGGAATTTTTTAATAACACTGCAGATTTAGAGGCTGCTTCTCTTGCTACCTTTCTGAAATCACTACATAACAATGTTTCCTTTTCTTTTTCATAAGAAATCCCTCTGTATGGATCTTCAAATAATCCGCACTCATTTTTAAGTAAAAGAATTCTCTCCACTGCATCATCTAATAGCTTTTCCATGCTCTTATCTTTGCATAGTTCTGGTAAAGCTTCAAAGTATGCTGTAGTAGCCATTTCAATATCTATTCCAGCTTTTAATGATAACTTTGCTGCATCTATGCTATTTTCCGCTGTACCATGAGGTATTAGTTCCTTTACTGCCCCCCAGTCGGAGATCACGACACCCTCATATCCCCATTCTTCTCTTAATATTTTGCGCAAGAGCCATGTATTAGCAGTAGCTGGTATTCCATTTAATACATTAAAGGAAGACATTATTGATTTTGCTCCAGCTTTTATAGCTTCATAATAAGGTGGGAAATATTCATTTCTCAATCTGCATTCTGAAATATCAACTGTATTATAATCTCTTCCTCCCTCTGCAGCTCCATATGCCGCAAAATGTTTTACACAAGAAATTAAGGTATCTGGATCTTTTAAATCACCATTTTGATATCCTCGAACCATGGCTGCTCCAAATATACTATTGAGAAGAGTATCTTCTCCAAAACTTTCAATAACTCTTCCCCATCTTGGATCTCTGACTATATCTACCATAGGCGAAAATGTTGCTTGATATCCTGAAGAACTGCCTTCTCTTGCTGCAACTCTTGCAGTTTTTTCTATTAATTCCTCATCCCATGAACATGAAAGCGCTAGTGGTATAGGAAATATAGTCTTAAATCCATGTATAATATCATGCATAAAAAGTAGCGGAATTCCTAAACGGTTATTATCTAAATATTCTTTTTGAATTTCAAACATCATCTTTGCATCTAATTTACCTAAAACAGTTCCTATCATCCATTTTTGCTCTTTTGTAAATTTAAGCTTAGAAATCGTTCCTGTTGCTGAAGTATTAGAATTATAATAATAACTTGTTCTAATTTGTGTTAATTGTCCTATTTTTTCTTCCAATGTCATCTTAGATAACAGGGTTTTTATCTCTTCATTTTTCATAAGCTTCCTCTCTTACTGCTCTTCTTTATCTTTATATCCAAACATGAATGTTAGCGCAAAGGCTACTCCAAAAGAAATCGCTATTACTAATATATATAATGGAAATTGATTATTTAAATAAAGGAGCATTCCTGGTAAAGCAGATATCCCCATACCAGTGGCTTTAAGTTTAAATAGTGAAGCTAAAAATCCACCTACACCTCCACCAACAAGTCCCATTATAAACGGTTTTACAAATCTTAAATTGACACCGAATATAGCTGGTTCTGTAATTCCTAAAAGTGCTGATATTACTGATGGAAAAGATAAAGCTTTTATTTTTTTAGACTTAGTTTTCATACCTACTGCAAATGCTGCTCCAGCCTGTGCAGCTATTGCACAAGAACCTATAGGATTTACAAGATTCCAGTTTGTTTGAGCCAGCATCTGAATTTCAACAACACTTAATGCTTGGTGAATTCCTGTAACTACTATTAATTGAGATATTCCTCCCCAAATTAATCCACCTAATCCAAGAGGTAATGTAAATAACATTGTTACAACGTATACAAGAGAAACCTCAATTTCATGAGCAATAGGCCCAATAATTAATAATCCAAAAATTAATGTAACAAGTAATGTCAAAAATGGTGTAAGTATTAAATCAAATGTATCTGATATTCTTTTTCTAAACCAAATCTCAAATTTTGCGCCAATAAATCCTGCAAAGAAAGCTGGTAATACTGATGCATGATATCCTGACATCTTAAGACCGAATAACACAAGTGGTTCAGCTGTTCCTTGAGCTACTGCCCAACCATTAGGAAGTGATGGGCTAACAAGCATAAGTCCTATCATAATTCCAAGTATTGGTGTTCCCCCAAACTTTTTAAATGATGACCAGCAAATAAGAACTGGTAAAAATGCAAATGCAGTATCAGTTAATATTTGAGTAAATGCTAATAATGAACTCGGAATGCTTTCTGGTGTTAATCCAAACATTGCTAATATTTGTTGTTGTAATAAAACTCCTCTAAGTCCCATGAACAACCCTGTAGCAACCATTGCTGGTATGATTGGTACAAATATATCAGAAAATATACGAATTGCTCTTTTAAATTTATTGTCACCTTGTTCTGCTACCATTTGGCTTTGTTCTGATTTTGATGTCCCAGATATGCCAAGATTACTTACTTGTTCAAATACCTTATTTACAGTTCCTGTACCAAAAATAATTTGATATTGTCCTGAAGTAAAGAAAAATCCTTTTACCTTCTCAATCTCTTCAACTACTTTATCATCAACTTTTTGTCTATCTTTAAGAATAAGTCTTAATCTTGTAGCACAATGAGCCGCCGAAATAATATTATCTGCGCCTCCTACTGCTTCAATAACTTCTTTAGCGATCTTTTCATAATTATCACTCATTTATATTTTCCCCCTTGTAATTCCATAAATTTAGTTTTAATTTTCCATTAGAATTTATTTGGATATCATTATCCTGAAAATACACTCTGCTAGAAATAACTTTTTCCCCTTCGTTTATAAATATTTCCACTGATGAGTTATCAATAAATACCCTAAGCATTTTTAAACTTTCCTTAATATTTAAATATTTTTCATCAAACTCTCCTGTAAGCCAATTAAGTCTTTTAATATTTAATATCTTATCATTGGAATTGTAATGTAGTTTAAGCGCTCCTAATATAGTACAATTAAATTCAATTTCATCATCTAAAACGAATTCAATCTCTTTATAGTAATCCCTAACTTCTAGACTTATTTCTTCATTTTCTATATGTTTCTCAATTTTATCATTTCTTAAAGATTGTAATTCTTTAATTGGTTTCTGATATAACCAATTATTTTTATATATGAACTCTCTTGGATATGTAAAGCTGTGAAGCCATCCATCGTTTACAGATAACTGTGACATTTGATAGTCATATTCACCGCCCCCCATCCAAGACATATATAATGTTCGTTTATTTTCATCTATAAAAGATTGAGGCGCATAAAAATCAAATCCTTCATCTACTCTAATTCCTTCTTTATGTGGTGTAAATGTTCCTTTTTCTTTTGAAAATTCACCACTCATCCATACTGCATGACAGCTATCTTTTTCTATTCCATTTTCTATCTTCTTCTCTTGCCTGCTGACAATTAAGATATACTCTTCTCCAAGGCGAATCATATCTGGACATTCGCACATATATCCCCAGTTCATCGTGTCTGGAAGCAAATTGCCTTTATAATTCCAATTATATAAATCTTCTGACCAAAAAAGTGCTACATTTCCTTTCTTTTCACTGGTCTGTGCTCCTACTATCATCCACCATATATTTTCTTCTTCATCTTTCCAAACTTTTGGATCTCTAAAATGTGCTGTGTATCCTTCTGGCAGATAGATAACTGGTCCATGTTTTTGAAATGTAATTCCATCTTCTGAAGTTGCTAAACATTGATAAGTTTCTCTATCTCCATTTTCTTTTCTTACATTTCCTGTATAAAACAGATAGATTTTTTCATTAAATACAATTCCATTTCCAGAATAGCATCCATTTTTGTCATACCACAT
>Ga0183101_1001728_pt1 | contig 18442 bp, 12 predicted proteins | sample Biomet3_FD_127790 | JGI IMG/M metagenome (GOLD analysis project Ga0183101, IMG submission 127790) | Microbial communities from bioreactor (seeded with sewage sludge) at LBNL, California, USA - Biofuel metagenome 3 | ecosystem: Engineered > Bioreactor > Anaerobic > Unclassified ...
GGTTGTCGATGTGTTCTATATTTTTATACTTGATAACGCATTCAAGTTTGAAATCTAATGAATATTTCATTAAAAAATACCCCTTCCTTTGTCCAGGATTTGGGGTACCTTTCAGTTCTAGTGCTTTTTATTTTAAAGTAATTTGCATTTATTTATTGATCCATCAATCATATAGTAGGTTGATTTCATTAAGCGAGCGATTTCATGATCATGAGTTACGATGATTATTGTTTTTCCTTCTTCATATAGTCTTTCATAGATATTCATTATTTGTAGTTTATTATTTGAATCTAAGGAATCTGTTGGTTCGTCCGCCAAAATAATTTCAGGGTCATTTACGATGGCACGAGCAATTGCGACACGTTCTTTATCGCTTAATGATAAATCTTTTATTTTATTCTTATCTTTTAGATTTAAGCCAACCATGTTAATGACATTGTGAACACGTTTGCTACGTTCTTTATTATTCTTAAATTTATTAGAAAAAATTAGTGGAAACATTACATTTGCATAAACAGTATTATTTAATATTAATTTATAGTCTTGAGTAATATATCCAAAATTATTTTTTCGAAATTCACGAGCTTCTTTATCGGTAAAAGTTGCGACATCTTGATTATCAATAATTATTTCCCCTTCACTATAATCATCTAATAGACCTATACAATTAAGAAGGGTAGTTTTACCGCTACCACTAACTCCCATAACAGAAACTGATTCGCCTTTATTGATTTCTAAATTAACATTATTCAAGGCTTTGACTTCTTGAGAATTGGCCTGATGATAGACTTTGCTTAAATTCGTTATAACAATTTGTTTATCCATAAAAACTCCTAATCTAATCTTTTGTTTCTTCTCTTATAACGAACAAGAAGAACCAAGATTGTAATCAATATAATTGGTGAAACAGCAATTAAGAAACAAATGATGAAGTTTTTAAAGTCTATAGTGGTGGTTGCGTTTTCAAAACCTCCAAAATTAAAAGATTGAGAAGTAAAATCAATCAAATAAGATAAAGCGTAACTAACTAATAAGGAAAGTAGAAGAATAATAAAAGCTTCAATAAGTACAGTTAGATAAAATGTGCCTCTAGAAATTCCGACATAGTTATACAATCTAGTTCGATCTTTTATGGAGTTAAAATATAATCGATATGATAACGCGTATAAAATATAAAAAAGTAGTAAGATTGCAAAGAAAAGTATCATTAAGTTATCAAATTCAGCAGCAAATTTACCGGTTGATAAATCTATATATTTATTCACAAAAGTTAAAACAATAAACGAACAAAAGCAGTTAATTAAAAAAGTAGACAATAAAAAGAATGGTGATTCTTTTAAATCCTCTTTTATATTGAAAAATATTAATTTCATGTGCCTTTACCTCTTTTATAATTGTATATGTTCTTTATAAAAATTAGCACAATAATTATCTTTACAATTGTATATAGAACTTTACATTCAATTTTTTTAAGTATCATTTCAAGCATATTTTACTTGGATGGAAATTGATATCGGAAAATGTGAAGATATATTATTGATTCCAATTATGAATTTTATAAATTTGAAATGGGAGATATCTTTTGTTGTTGTGGTGTTTAATAAACTATATCTAATAAAAGTGTCATGAATTTTTTTATAAGTATAAAAATAACTACAATCATTATGTTATATTGAATTGATTTTTGTTCTTACAATCAACATAAGCGAAGCCAAACAAAAATATGGTGTTTATTCTTCAAAATCCCTCTTTGATGAAATGGACTCTTTTTTAAAAACATCGCCAAAAAGTTAGGTTTTATTCTAAATATTCTATTTTTCTTTTGAAAAAGTCTCTATTCATTCTATTACTATCAATTTTTAGTTTTTTTACGATGAAAACTTGTTATAATTTATAAAGACTAGGAAGTCGGAGGTCTAAATATGATTAAAGATATTTTAGTTTTCTCATTATCTTCTAACGTCGAACTCACCGACAAGGTTTGCGCTTATCTTGGCATCGATCGATGCCAATCGGAAGTACACCACTTTGCTGATGGCGAAGTCCTTGCAACAAGTAAGGCTGATGTTCGTGGTAAAAAGATTTATATTATTCAATCAACATGTGCACCTGTTAATGATCGAATAATGGAGACACTCATTTTTATTGATGGTATTAAACGTGCTAACTGTAAGGAAATTACTTTAATCGCTCCTTACTTCGGATACGCAAGACAAGATCGTATCGCTCACATGAACGAGCCAATTACAGCTCGTATGGTGGCGGATTTATTCTGTAATGCTGGTGTTTCTCGTGTCCTAACTATTGAATTACATACTTCACAAATCCAAGGATTCTTCAGTGTTCCAACTGATAACTTATCTCCTTCGGTTATTTATGCAAAATATTTGAATGAAAAATTTGCTTCTCGTCCAGAAGTAAAAGGTAATATTGCAATTGTTGCTCCAGATCATGGTGCAATTTATCGTGCTAGAGATTTATCTAACTTTATTCCTGATACCTCTTTAATTGTTATTGATAAACGTCGACCAAAACCAAATGTTGCGGAGATTACTAATATTATTGGTGATATTGATGGAAAGATTTGTATTATGGTTGATGATATTATTGATACTGGTGGAACTATTTGTGCCGGTGCTAAAATTCTAAAAGAAAAAGGTGCTAAAGAAGTTTATATCTGTTGTGCACACGCTTTATTTAATAATAATGCGATTGATCGATTTGAAAATAACCCTGATGTTGATGAGGTTATTACGACAGATACCATTAACCATCCAGAGTTTGCTAATAGTAAAAAGATTAAGGTTCTTTCTATTGCTGAAATGATTAGTGATGTTATTAAATCTCACGAATCTCACGAAGCAATTAAAGATAAATATTCTAGATTCCATTAATATATTGCTTTATTTATTAAAAACACCAAACGTTGTTTGGTGTTTTTTTGTTGATTAATATCAAATAAAATAATTATTATTCAGCTTATTCAATAGTGGAAATAGGATTAATAAATATAATTTTTATAATTCTTTTTAGTCCTTAAATAAACTATAATCAATATGTTAAGTATCAAGGGAGAACTTTATGAAAGATAATTCATTAAAAGTCGGTGTACGAAATTGGTTTATCTTTATTATTATAGGTTTTGCTGGTCAACTTGCCTGGTCACTTGAAAATATGTACTTAAATAGTTTCCTTTTTGACTTAGGATATGAAAACTATCAAGCAATGATTACCTGGACCGAAGCTTTAAGTGCCATTACTGCCTGTATTACAACGATTATTATGGGTGGATTAACAGATAAGGTTGGTAGAAGAAAAATTTTCATTACTGTTGGCTATCTTCTTTGGGGTGTTTCGACAGCAGCATTTGGTTTAATTAATGTTAAAAATGTTTCTACTTTATTTCCAGCTGTTGCTGGTGCTCAATTAGCGTCAATTTTTGTTATCATTATTGATTGTATAATGACATTCTTTGGAAGCACATCGAATGATGCTTCATTTAATGCTTATGTTACAAGAAACGTTAAAGATACTAACCGTGGTAAAGTTGAGGGTGTATTAAGTGTATTGCCGCTTATGAGTATGCTTTTAATTACTGTTTTATATGGATTTACTGGTAAGAATCATTGGGATTATTTCTTCTATATTGTCGGTGGATTTGTTTTCTTAATTGGTATTATCGCTTTCTTTTTGATTCCAAAAGAAACTGTCGATCCTAAAGAAGAAAAATATATCCGTTTAGTTTTTGAAGGCTTTAAACCTAGTGTTATTAAAGCTAATCCAATGTTATATATTATTTTGATTGCTGATTTTATTTATTGTGCGGCTAGCCAAATTGTTTTTCCATACATGATAATTTATTTTAATAAAACATTAGGTTTTGTTGAAACGGATTACCTTATTTTATTAGGTACTGTATTAATTGTTGGTAGTTTACTTTCAGTTATTGCCGGATTTTTGCTTGATAAAGTTGATAAGATTAAGATGATGATTCCTTGGTCTTTAATTTATATAGCAGGATTAGTTCTTTTATTCTTTGTGAATAAAGGCAATTTAATTTTTGCGGTTATTGCTGGAACTCTTATGATGTTTGGCTACATTATTTGCGCAACAGTTATTAATTCCTTAGTTCGTGACTATACTCCTAAAGATAAAGAAGGAGTTTTCCAAGGTGTTAGAATGGTTTTCCAAGTAGCTTTACCAATGGTTACTGGGCCATATATTGCTCAAGTTATTGTTAATAATTTATCAAATGAAACCTATATAAATGATTTTAATGTTACACAAAAACTTCCTCCAAAATGGATTTGGTTATTTGGAGCTGGTGTTTTTACTTTAATCTTTATTCCAATTATTATTTTAATTATAAAGAATCATAAGATACATAAATTAGATAATAAGGGACTTTTATATGATCAAACTAAAGAAGATTAATATTGATTATAGTAGTGTTCCATTAAATGAATATCCACGTCCCCAATTAGTTCGTGATTCTTATTTATCACTCAATGGGGAATGGGAAATTGGAATTATTAATGCAAAGGACAAAGATAAACCTTTTAAATGTGACGAAAAGTGTCTAGTCCCCTTTAGCGTAGAGTCTCCGCTTAGTGGGGTAAATCATCTTTTAAGACCGGATGAAATTATTGTTTATCATAAACACGTTATTATGCCAGATGGTTTTAAAAAAGATCATCTATTTTTACACTTTGATGGTGTAGACCAAATTTGTGATGTTTATATTGATAATCATAAAGTTGGTAGTCATATTGGCGGTTACACTCGTTTTAGTTTTGATATTGCAAAATACGTGATTTTAAATTCCTTTGATTTATCGGTGGTAGTGGTTGATTATACTGATACAAAATTCTTGTCTCGAGGGAAACAATGTTTAAGAAGAAAAGGTATTTTTTATACCTCCACAAGTGGTATTTATAAACCTGTTTGGTTAGAAAGTACCAATGAATATTATATAAAAGAAGTGAGATATACCACCCTTTTTAAAGAGCAGTTATTAAGAATGTATGTTTCAAGTAATTTTGATGGTGTTTGTAAAGTTAAAATAAATAATCAAGAAATTATCATGAATAGCAACCAAGAAACAGTAATTAAACTTAATGTGTTTCATCCTTGGAGTCCAAACGATCCATATTTATATAATGTTAGTATTGATTTTTTTGATGACCATGTTAAGTCTTATTTCGGTTTAAGAGAAGTGAAGATTAAAGAAAGTAAAGATGGTTATCCACGATTATATTTAAATAATAAATTAATATTTATTAAAGGAATTTTGGATCAAGGTTATTACTATTTAGGTGGCTTAACTCCCGCAAGTAACATGGATTATTTAGCTGATATTAATAACTTAAAGGAATTAGGTTTCAATACTATACGTAAGCACATTAAAACCGAATCTGATTTATTTTATTATTATTGTGATACACAAGGAATGCTTGTTATCCAGGATTTTATTAATGGCGGAGAAAAATATTCTAAGAAGGCGACTTTTTTACCTGGATTATTTAATACGAATTATAAAGTTAAAGATGATAAATATAAAGTGTATGGAAGAGATAATGCCGAGGGACAAACTCTTTGGATTAATGAGTGTAAAGAAATTCAAAAAGAATTATATAGTCACCCATCAATTATAATTTACACAATTTTTAATGAAGGCTGGGGTCAATTTGATTCAAAGTTTAATTATGAAAGATTCAAAGATAATGATCCATCAAGATTATATGATACGACTAGTGGATGGAATGATTTTGGTTATAGTGACTTTAATTCAATTCATAATTATTTCTTTAAGCATAAAATCTATAAAGATAAATATCATAAAAATAGACCATATTTTTTAAGTGAATATGGTGGATATGGATTATTAATAAAAGACCATTTTTATGGAACAAAACCTTTCTGTTATAAGACGTTTAAGAATTCTGATAAATTAAGTAAGAATTATGAGATTTTGCATAAAGAAGAGGTGCTTCCTTTAATTCAAAACGGATTAATGGGAATGGTTTATACTGAACTTAGTGATGTTGAAGATGAAATCAATGGTTTATATACTTTTGACCGTAAAGTTTTAAAGATTAACAAAACGACAATTCAAGAAATAAATAAAATTATTGATTTATGGATGGCAAAGATTGCTTGATAGACAATTTTATGTGACAAAATTTGTCTTTTTTATTTAACATTCAATTCAAATTTAATTTGAATAAACGTAAAAGACTCTAATAAATATTTATATTTGAAAAAGACTCTTTTTTCTACGAAATAATAAAGCATTACAGCTTTAGACTATAATTTTTGATGCGTTTATTATCCTGTTTACTTAATTTTATTTGTGATGAAAAATTTAAAAAATTAATTAAGAAGCCTGAAGAAGCATAATCGCCTTCATATCTATTGTACTTAAGTTCCTTTTTAGTGTTGTTATTATTGGTAGTAAGGATAGTGAGCTAAATCCAATTTTCAAAAAAAGAGTTTAATTGATACTTACTTACAAAGTAAGTAATGTGTGTTTCAATAAGTAGCAATAGTGCCATTCATAATGGTAATGTTACAAGCAACGTTAAAGGCGGAATCATTCTTATATTGATGGGTGAAATAATCTGTGTCGCATTTTCGGAAATTATTCTATTAATTTAGATGGTTTATTATCTTTTGTTATGTTAATGGCGAAGTTAATAGAACTAGTTTTAACTGATTATAATAAATAATGTAAATATAAATAATGAGTTAAAAAGTATCGATTATGACGATACTTTTATTTTTGCATGTTAATTTTAAAAATGATATAATTTTTTCCGTATAATTTTTTAATAAATTATAGTGTTGATTTTCGTTTTAAGTTTAAATAGAGGAAAACTTTGAAAATTAAAGAGCTTAATAAAAAATTAGGTGCATCCATAACTTTATTACTCTTCACGATGCTAGGAATTTCTTCAATTAATGAAGGTTATTTTTTTAAGTTTCAAACGAATACAGCACAAGAAATTAAGACTTTATCGAACAAATATAATACAGATATCACAGCGGACCCCGCCTATTTTCTTTTTAGTACTGGACATTATGCTTTAAACTGTAATGGTCATTCAGTTGTTATTGATAAAGATAGTACTAGTGGCGAAACGCTTGCTTATCGTGATGATAATAGCGATGGAATTAAAGATTTGGATGTTAATGGCAATCCTCTTGTTATTTCAAATGATGTTGTTGATGGAGCCAATACAGTGACAGTAAATAAAATTACTGGTGGTTCAGTTTATGGCTTTGCTACTAGTGAAACAAGTGGTAACTATGGTACAAGCGGCACAAAAACTTTATTAACATATATTGATGGAAGTTTAAGTACAATTGCGGGATGTTATTGCTCGGCAGGAACAACTGCAACATCTAGTTTTGATAATGATTTTTCGGTTAATATTAAAGGTGGCTCTATTTCAAATATATTATCTCCAGGTTATTTATGCAATTTTAACGGATCATATAGTATCACGATTTCTGGCAATCCAACGATTACTCCTAGTGTTTTTGGCTATTACATGAATCATGCGGGTACGCTTACTGCAACTTCAAGTAGTGTAATTAATATTTCTGGTAGTCCAAAAATTGGATCTGTTACAAGAGGTGTCAATGTTGGTCAATTTGATAGTAAAAAAATTAATATCAATGGTGATATCACAAGTGATGCGGTAATTTATTGTAACTATAGTGGTTCCGATATTTCAGGGATTAATAGTTTAGCAACTAATACTGGTAGTTATACGATTAATAAAACATCTTTTAGAATTTGTAATTGTTCAGCTTATGCTTGTAGTGTTAATTATGATTCAGCGACTTCAACTTACTATTTTGAATATAAAGAAGGTATTCCTGAATCAACCTTTGATGCGACCTCAAATACAATTAATAATTTAATTGGTGGTGGAAATTATGAAATTACTTTTAGTGATTCAACCACTAAAACCATTCCAACCCTAGCTTTAGATGCGACTTCTTATTCTCTAAGTCAAACCGATGCTGGTAAAAAAATAACTCAGATTGTGAAAAAAGGTTTAACTAGTGCGGAAGCGGCTACGGCACCAACTTATAGCACAGATACTAGTGTTACAAATCAAATTACCTATAATTTTACTTCCTTAAAGCAAGGAATTTTATATAAAGCTGTTTTCCAAGATGTTACTGATCCTATCTATTTTAGTGCGGATGATGGAACAACAACCCATTCGATTGTACGTGGTTCAACTTTAACCGCAAATCAACGAAATTTGACTTCGGCATCAACCCTTGCCAAAGCTGATAGTGACCCACAAAGCGTCACATTTAATGTTCTTCCAAAACAAACAATTAGTGGCGTAACTTTTGATGAATCGGAAGCGACCTTTAGTGGTCTAGTAGTTGGTGAAACTTATGATATTAAAAAAGGAGTCGAAACTTTTGCCAGTTTTAAAGCAACAGCCACTTCAATGGATGTTAGTAATTTAGTTTCAAGTGATCCTTTTGCTTTTGATGGATTAGTTTTAGAAGGTGATAATTTAAACACAATAAATAGCGATTCTTTTTCTATTACAGGCACAATTTATCCACGAGAAGCAACACCTACTTCTACTTATGATGTTTATAATCAAGGTATTAAAGATTTAGTGGCAAGTGCTGGATATAATTTAATTGATTCTATGAACACAAGTTTAGGTACAACCTCTGATGCAACCGGTTTTATCTTGCTTAAAAGAGATTTCTGGGGTGATTCGATTATTACTAAAGTTGTTAAACAAGGTATTAGTGGGAAAACGATTGATTCACTCCCTCAAACTGTAAGTTATAGTCTATTGCCACAAGAAAGCGTGAATGGTATTACGTTTACTACTAATGATGCGTCTTTAAATGGTTTAACGAGTGGTAAAAAATACAGTTTAGATTATGGTCTTCCTGATCCAATAACGTTTACTGCTACTGGGACAACTTTTGATCTATCGGTTTATTTAGGTGGCTCTTTAGTCGGACATAATGTCGTTAGTATTGTTTGTTTAGGAGATTATGTTTCAACTGTCGATAGCGATTCATTAAGTTTAAGTGGGTTAATTAAAGTTAAACAAGCTACTCCAGTAACGACATTTAATAAATCAAGTGGAGATATTAGTGGTTTATCGGCGAATATGCCATATACTTTTAAAGATGCTAAAGGAAATATTTATAGTGTGACCAGTAATGCTAACGGCATTATTAATTTCTTTAATAGTGAATTTGAAAAAGAAACAATTATAGGTATTTCAGCCGTTGAAACCGATCAATATCAAGCCAGTTCATTTGAAAGTGGAATTGCTTATTCTATTATGAGTTATGAATCTATAACCGGCGTAGCTTATGATCAACATAATGATTTATTAACTGGTCTTGAATCTGGAACTTACTCTTTAACTTTTAGTGATGGTTCTTCTATCGATATAAGTGGAACAGGTACATTTGACTTATTAGGTTATAGTGATGGCAGTTTGTTAAATAAAACTTTATCTAGTATCTATAAACACGGAAGCACTTATAGTTATGATTCTGACACCCTTAATTTAAGTGGAAAAGTTTTGCCACGTGAAAAAACTCCAACAGTTAACTATGATGTTTTAACTGGAATCTTCAGTGGACTTTTAGCTTCTAAAGCTTATAGTCTTGTAACTGAGGAAGGAACGACTTTAATCGTTTTAAGCGATGTAAATGGTGAGATTAATATGAGTACGAATGAAGCCTTACTCGATAAGACTATTATTTCCTTTATTTCAATTGGTAATTTAGTAACCACGTGTGATAGTTTGAATGGTGTAGCAAGCAGTATTGCAATGATTAAAAAGGCGGATTTGATTAAAAAAACGGAGGAAGATGCTAATGATTTAATTAATAAAAAAATCGAAGATGCTCTAAAAGATATTATAGATAAAGATACCATTGATAAGTTGAAGCAAGAAGCGATTGATGAGATAAATAATTTAGATAAGAATCAATCGGTCGATGATATTAATAAACAAATCGATAAGATAGTCAAAAAACTTGATGAGATGATTGTTTTTGTTCACACAAAACAAGTTGTTACCATTAACCTTGAAGATATGAAAAAAGGTTGTACAGATGACAAGCTTAATTTAATTATCGATGATGGAAAATATAAGGTTTCTCAATATGATCCTCATACAAGTTCGATTGATGATTTATTAAAAGCCGTTGAAGAAACAAAAGAAAAACTACAAGTTGAACGTCAAGCCAATCGTAGTAAAGAAGAGGTTAATGAGTTAACAGATGATTTTTTAAAAAATGATAATTATCGAGGATTAGATGATAGTATCACTCTATTAAAAAATCGTTATCAATCTTTAATTGATAGTTCAACGAGTGTTGAAGAAGCTAAACTTTATGTTGAAGAATATCAAGCAGCGGTTGAGGAATTATTAATTGACAATCCAATTGAACTACGCTGTGCAAACCATTTTTATACGTTAAGTTTTGATATTTTATACATTGTTTTCTTTATCGTTTATGTTTTTATTTTGAAAAGAAGAATGCTAGATCCATTTAATTTTGGAGCCACTTGCCTAATGGGAATTTTATCGACAATTATGACTCTTTTAATTAATTGTTCTATTTGTGTTATTTTTGTTTCCATAAGTTGGGGTTTATTTGTTTTAGGATTATCGTACATACTTACTTATTATTTTATAAAGAAAAAGAAAGATAAAGCATCCTTATGAGGTATTTATGAAAGATATATCAAAAACTAATGAGAATTTTAATAAAGATGTAAATGAAGTTAATCCGCTTGAAAAAGGTGAAGCTTTAATTAAAGGTGCAAACAGCAATCCAGAAGAATTATTTAATCCTGATAGCACACATGAAACTAATAGTAGAACCGATGTTAATAATGAGAATTTAGAAAAGGCTAAAGAGCATCAGGAACAAGATAAAGAGAAAGAACGTAAAGAAAAAATTCAAAAAACAACTAAAGCGATTCAAAGTGCAACGATTACAACAAGTGTGGTACTTATTGCAACTGGAGCAGTTGTTATTGGAACTAATTTTTTAATTAAAGATCCAACTATTAAGGTTAATAGTATCGTTATTAAAGAGAATACTTTAAGCTATGACCTTTCGGTCTTAAATCCAGAAAAAATGGACTTAAAAATATACGCGATTAGCAAAGAAAGAGTATACTCTAATGAGATAAGTAGTGACGCAACTTATACCTATACGTTTACAGGTATGGAGTATGACACGGATTATCGAGTTACGATAATTGGAGATGCAAGAAATTCACCTCGCAGTTATTATGATGAAACTTTTAGAACAGAAGTTTACGTACCGGGTAGTGATGTCTATGATATTAGTTGGGATTGCCACTGCATGATAGATGGATATGCTTATTATAAAATTTATATGCGCGACGATTTCAATTATTGGAGCAACTATAAACTTGTCTTAACTAGAAATAGCGTTTCTACTGAGTTTAAAATTGATCCTGAAACAAGTCCATCAGGTAAGATCGATGTTATAAACCTTGATAAAGGAACGTATACTCTTGACCTTGTTTGTGACTCAGTTAATCCTAAAGACTTAAGTAGTGGTGAGACGATGAAAAAAGTGATTCTTAAAACCTTATCAGTAGGCATTTAAAGGAGAATTTTATGGAAGACAATAAAAATCAAAATCAAACAACAAATTCAACAGCGAATCCAAATTCTACTACTAAACAAGGAGCAACGACTCCAAGTCAACCTCAAAAAGTATCTTGGTGGAACAAAAAAACAAAAGAAGAACAAAAATCTATTATTAAAAGAATTATTTTTTGGACTTTAGGGATTATCTTTATTGTAATTATTTTACTTGGTAGCAAGATTTTTGGTTCAAATTTTGATATGTTTGGTAAAGATGCTAATGGTTTTGAAGCAATTGGCGATTGGTTTAAAAATAATTGGATGTTATTTGTCAAAACAGCTATTATCGCTGTCGTTGGTACCATGATATTTAGTGTTGTTAATTTCATTATAAAAAAGCTGACAGCAAATAGTAAAAAAGGCAAAACGATTGCTTCGTTATTTTCAAGTTTCTTAAAATACTTAACGATAATTATTTTGCTTTTAATTATTCTTGCAACTTGGGGTGTGGATGTCGCGACTTTAATTGCTTCTCTTGGTGTTTTGACTTTAATTATTGGTCTTGGTTGTCAAAGCTTAATTAATGATATAGTTAGTGGTCTTTTTCTTGTTATTGATGAAACTTTCCAAGTTGGTGATATTGTTGTCATTGATGATTTTAGAGGTACCGTTATTTCAATCGGATTAAAACAAACTCGTATTCAAGATGCTGGTGGTAATATTAAATCTATTAATAATAGTGCTATTTCTACCGCTGTTAACTTAAGTGAATCTTTAACTGTTGCCGTTTGTGATGTTGGCATTGATTATAACGAAGATATTAAACGTGCAGAAGCTATCTTTGCTAAAAATATGAAACGTATTCAAGAAGATATTCCAGCGATTGTTGAAGGTCCTTTCTATAAAGGCGTTACAGAAATTAGCGATTGCGAAATTACTTTCAGATTTGTCGCTAAATGTAAGGAAGAGGATCGTTATCAAGTTGTCCGTGATTTAAATCGTGAATTCTTAATTATCTATCAAGAAAATAATTTACAAATGTCTTATCCACAAATTGTTATTAACCAAGCTCAAACTGAAGGTTGGCCAGTCTCTACTCGCGATGATAAGAAGATTGCAGCAAAATTTGTAAAAGATGAAACAAAGATGGGTAAAGGAATTGAGGAAGAAGAAGTTAATAAATAGATAATTTAATTAAGCGCACAAGAATGCGCGCTTTTTTAAAAGTGTTTTAAAGTTTTTCGTGTAATATTTACTTTCTTTGGAATAAGCACTTTTAACAAAATTTTCTTTTTTATCTAAAGATAAAATAGTATTATATTAATCACGTGGGGAGTAGCGAATAGTACACTAGCGACAACACGGTTAATTTTTTAACCCGCCTGTACTACAGAAATGAGCGAGACCATATATAAGGAGTACCTTATTTATGAAAAAGGCTACAAATAATAATAATTCAGATGTTGTCCCTTCTAACGAAGAGAAAAAAATTGCTTATGAAAGTTTGACTAGTAAGCAAACTTTAGAAGCTTTAAAAACTGATAAAGGAAAAGGTTTATCAAATGAAGAAGCGAAGTCTCGATTAGCCACTTTTGGTTATAACAAATTACAAGAGAAAAAGAAGAAGAGTTGGATTGCGATTTTCTTTGAACAAATGAATAACCCAATGATCTTTGTTCTTTTTGCGGCGATTTTAGTGACGGTTGGTGTTTCGATTTATGATAGTGTCAAAGCTGGTGGCTTTGATTTCTTTGGAGTTGGTGATTGGCCAGACGTCATAATTATTATGGCTGTCATTATCATGAACTCAATAATTGGTACAGTTCAAGAAATTAAGGCCCAAACCTCTCTTGAAGCTTTAAAGAAGATGTCTAGTCCTGAATCGACGGTTATTCGTGATGGAAAACGTTTTAAAGTTAAAGCAGAAGAATTAGTTCCTGGTGATATTGTGGTTCTTGAAGAAGGCGATACAGTTGGTGCGGATTTACGTTTAATCGAAGCTGTTAACTTAAAAACAAATGAATCTAGTTTAACCGGAGAATCAGTTCCGGTTGAAAAAAATGCCAATATTACTTTTAGTAAAAAAGTCGGAATTGGTGATCGTATTAACCTTGCCTATAGTGCAACGGTGGTGACTTATGGTAGAGGACTTGGTGTCGTTACTTCGACTGGTATGAATACCGAAATTGGTAAGATTGCCCATGCGCTTGATAATGAAGAAGATACCCAAACTCCACTTCAAAAGAAGCTTGCTGAACTCAGTAAAACTTTAGGTTTATTAACCTTAATTATTGTTATTGTTGTTTTAATTGTTGATATTATTTGGTTATTTGTTGATGGGAAAGGCACTGCTTTTGAAGATTATATTGAACCTATTTTAAGTGCAATTAGCTTAGCGGTGGCAGCGATTCCAGAAGGTTTACCAGCGGTTGTTACGATTGTTCTTTCAATTGGTGTTCAACGTATGGTTAAAGCCAATACGATTGTTAGAAAGTTACCAAGTGTTGAAACGCTCGGTGCAGTTAGTGTTGTTTGTAGCGATAAAACTGGTACTTTAACTCAAAATAAGATGACAGTTTTGGAAGCTTATGTTGATGATAAATATTATAAGAGTAGTGATTTTATAAATACGGCTAATGATAGTTTAAAGTTACTTGCTAAAGGCTTATCACTTTGTAGTAATGCTACTGTTGATGAAGGATTATATGGTGATCCTACTGAAATTGCACTCGTGGTTTTTAGTAACCAACTTGGAATGCATAAGAAGGATTTAGAGAATTTAACGCCTCGTGTAGATGAACTTCCTTTTGATTCAGTTCGTAAGATGATGTCAACGATGCATCAAGATAAAAAAGAAAAGATTATTTACACTAAGGGTGCTCTTGATAGCATTTTAGCTCATACTGATAAAATTAAAATTGGCAATGAAATTAGAAAGATTACTAAAGAAGATGTTGAAAATATTTATAAAGCAAATTTTTATTTTGCGAGTAAGGCTCTTCGTGTTTTAGCGCTTGCGATTAAGAGCGATGACAAGATTAAAGAAGAGGAATTAACTTTTGTTGGCTTAGTGGCGAGTATTGATCCAGCTCGTCCAGAAGCTAAGCCTGCTGTTGCTAAATTTAAAGATGCTGGTATTACGACAGTTATGATTACTGGGGACCATAAAGACACTGCATTTGCGATTGCTAAAGATTTAGGTATCGCTACTGAAATCAGTCAATGTATGACGGGTGCCGATGTTGATAAATTAACGACCGAAGGTTTACGAGAAGTATGCAAGACAGCTCGTGTCTTTGCTCGTGTTTCACCTGAAAATAAAGTTCAAATTGTTAAAGCGTTTGAAGCTAATGGCAATGTTTGCGCAATGACCGGAGATGGTGTTAATGATGCTCCAAGTTTAAAAGCCGCTGATATTGGTATTGCAATGGGCATTACCGGTACTGATGTTGCTAAAGGTGCAGCCGATATGGTTTTAACTGATGATAATTTTGCTTCAATTGAAAAAGCAGTAGAAGAAGGTCGTGGCATCTATGCTAACATTAAGAAAACAGTTCTTTTCTTACTCGGTAGTAATATTGCAGAAGTTTTAGCAATGCTCTTCGTTATTTGTGTTGGTCTTCCAGCGCCTTTAATTGCGATTCACTTACTTTGGGTTAACCTTGTTACTGATGGTCTTCCAGCGGTAGCTTTAGGTATGGATCCAAAAGATCCAAATAATATGAAGGATAAACCACGTTCAATTAAAGAAAGTTTATTCTCACATGGCGGATATGCGATTACGATTGGTTATGGGGCGGTTATTACGGTTGCAACTTTACTTGCTTTCTTAAGTCGTGCTTGGCTTGATGGTGCATATACTTATGAAGCAATTAGACATTTATATGATTCAAATCCTGATGCTTTATTACACGCGCAAACGATGGCTTTTACGACCCTTGCTTGCTGTGAGCTCTTCCATATGCTTGGTATGACTGATGTTAATCGTTCCTTTGTTCACATCTTTAAAGACCATAATAAGATGTTATTTATCAGTTTCTTTGCTGGCATTGCTTTACAATACTTTGTTGTTGAGACTCCGGGGGTTCAACAATTATTCTCAACTCGCGGATTTGAAGGCATTGAATGGGCTATTACCATTGGTTTAAGTGTTTTACCACTTGTAGTACATGAAATTGTTGTTTTAATTAAGTATATTATTAAGAAAAGAAAAAGAGCTTAGTTATGGAACCATACAAAAAGTTTAGAGCAAATTATATCGAAACAAAGGATATCTTAAAACAAGCGGAAAACGAATATTTCGTTCTCGTATATTGGACAACCTGTCCTCATTGTTTTGCTCTTGTTAGCGATGCAACTCGCTATTTAGAAAATAAAAAAAGCAAAAATAAGCTTTATCTTTTAGATTTTACTGGTGAGAAAGATGATTTACTCTTTAAAGAAACTGTTCAAAATGAAGGTGAAAGCAAATTAGATTTTATTGCTCGTTACGAAAAAGATTCAATTGGTGCGACTAACGTTAAAGATATAAACTATTATTATGTTCCGATGCTAATTCATGTTATGAATAAGAAAGTAGTGAACATGGTTGTTTTGGAGGATAAAATATCTTTGTATTTTAAAATTTATGAAGAATAATAAATTAATTTTAGTTTTATTACCATTTCTCTTTTTAGTTAGTTGTAACACTAATAATAGTGGAGAAGATGAAACGAGAGTTTATGAAGATTATGCTGCCCATCAATATAAAGATTTAAATGATTTTTATAAAGGTAGTGGCACTTATTGCATCTATCTTTATCAAATAAGTTGTAGTCATTGTACTGCAATTAAAAGTGATATTTTTGATTATATGGATGCTCAAGATAAAGGTGAGAAAACCTACTTTAGTAACTTTTATATTTTCTGTTTAGATGCAAAAAGTAGTGAAACTGGAAAGTCTCAAAGAGCTACTTTTAACTATAAAGGTACGAGTTATAGTGATGAAGAAGTAAAAGCTTATGTTAGTGAAATGAAACGTAATAAAGTAAGTACCACAGCAGATACTTATTTATTTGGAACGCCTTCTTTATATATTATTGAAAATAACACCTTCAGTGATCTAATTTATGGGCAAACTGATATCGCAGCTTTTTTATCTACTCATTAATTATTCTTTTCAAAAAAATCAATTATAGATTTATTTACTTTAATAGCTTCTTTGGTGTTTGGAAAATTCACATTAAAAACATGAGGAAGTGACTTATCTTGCACAATGTTAAGGGTATAATTTATACCCTTTTCTTTTAATATTTCGACTAATTTATATGTTTGAGGAATAAGGCCAAAATCACCTAAACTTGAAACAATATAAAGAGGTGGATATTGGACCTTATCGACATAACTTTCAAAAGACATATTTTTAGCAACTAAAGTATGTGAATTATGGGCTAAAATATTAGCTAAAAATCTATTTAAAGTTTTAGCTTTAAAATTAGCAATCTTTTCGCCTGGTATACCAGTTGGGAAAGGAGCTGGATGATTAAGTTCGACTGCTTTAAAATTTAAATCAACATGTTTTACGCCATATATTTTTGATAATTCTTCATTTTGATTAATGGCTAACGTAAGTAAAACAAGCATTGCTCCGCTTGAATCGCCTGCAATATATAAATCTTTTAAATTAAGTTCTAATTCTTTTTGATTTTGATATAAATATTCAAAAACCTTAAAGACATCTTGAACTTGTTCTTTTAAATAAACACCCTTAGTATTACAAGGACGATAGCCAAAAGTAACGACTTTATAATTATATTCAGCTAAATGATAGGCAAAATTACGATTAAGATCTTTATCTCCCATCATCCAAGCGCCACCATGAATATCAATAATTACAGGGGAATCTTTATTTACTTCATTATTGTATTGAATATCTAGTTCATGAAAAGGAGAACAATCACTAATATAATCATAAGTTTTGCGTGTTGTATTTAGTGGAAGAATTTCACTAAATTCTCTTTCATCATTCATCAAAATGACTTTATTAAGTCCTTTTCTAATATTTCTTTTAAGTATTAAATTACACATATAATAATTATAAACTCCTTATATTTTTGTGTATAATTATTTCATGCTTAATGAAGCTAGTCGATACTATAAAAATAGTAATGCAAAAAAAGGAAGAAAAACGTTAGCTTTCTTCTTTGATTATTCAATTACCTTAATCTTAATGGTTTTCTTTTATGTTGTGATTAATTTTGCTTTCTCTTTTTCACCAAGTAAAAAGTCTTTATATCAAAATGTTAGTTTAGCGCAAGATAATTTATATACTTTTGTAGAAGAAACAAATTTAGGTGTTTATAACTCTAGTGCATATAGACTTTATTCTTCTGATGAAATTAGCTCAAATTATGTAAAAGAAAGCGTTTACCGTAGTCTTAAAGATGCAGGATATAGTGATGTTGAAATAAGTTATACTTCTTATGTAGGAATTAAACCTATTTCTAGAGAATCCGATGCGTTATATATGTATTATTCAAGTTATAAACCTAATAATTTATTGCTTTATAATGAGGGATATGATAGTAGTGCAATTGGAGCTGATTACTACAAAAATAACTGTATAAAGATTAATGAAAATAAATTTTACACAAGTGATGATTATCCATTAATCAATAAAGAAACTGCTGTAACTATAGATAATTATTTTAGAAATAATTCTTATTCTTTAGGTTACACAAATTACACTCTTATTTTTAACAATTATTTAAGCGCTTATAATAACGCTCTTAACGAAGTAACAACTTATAATAAAACCT
>Ga0183101_1001733_pt1 | contig 18399 bp, 16 predicted proteins | sample Biomet3_FD_127790 | JGI IMG/M metagenome (GOLD analysis project Ga0183101, IMG submission 127790) | Microbial communities from bioreactor (seeded with sewage sludge) at LBNL, California, USA - Biofuel metagenome 3 | ecosystem: Engineered > Bioreactor > Anaerobic > Unclassified ...
GACGATTCTTCGATCGCTGATTCCAAGGATCAGGATGTCCAGCAAGGTTCGGGAAAAGAGTCTTTTTTCCGTCACCTCGTTCGGGAGAACGTTTGGCAACACGGTAAATGGAACCGCAAGAAGTTCTTTGATTGGATTGCTGCCTTTAAACCCACCGTTATTCTTTTCATGAATGGGCGGTCCCCTTTCATGTTTGATATCACACGTGAAGTCTCCGAGAAGTTTAACATTCCCGTTGTTATCTTTAGCAGTGAGGATGAATACTGGCATAAGCCCAAGGCGGGAAACCTTTGGGATCTGATTTTGCGAAAGAAACTCAAGAAAGCGACTTTAAAACTCAACAAACGGGTCGCCCATGTCATTACGTTTAATGACAAACTCAAAGGGCTTTATGAGGCGGAGTTTCATCTTCCGGTAACGACCATTATGCCTTCTAGCGATGAGATGCCAGTTAAAGCAATTAACTCGAACGGGAATCTTTTCTACGGAGGTAACCTCAAGCCTTACCGCTTTGAAGCCCTCGCCGAGATTAGCCAGGCCTTAATCGCGATCCTGTCTCCTCGAAAGATAGATGTTTATAGCAACGACGTTGATGACAATATTCGTACACGTATCGCCTCTTTGCCCAATGTTATTCTGCATGAAGCTGTAACTCGTAAGGCCCTTGAGCCCTTACGGAAGGAAGCTTTTTTGTTGATTCATTTTGAGTCTTCATCTAAAAAGGCAAGACCCCTTATTCAAAACGCCTTCTCTTCAAAGATTGCTGACTGTCTTAGCTCAGGGATCCCTTTCTTCGTGTATGCGCCGAACTATTGTGGATTCTCGGCTTATTTTGATACGAATCCGAATGCGGTCTGCTACGTGAAAGATCAAAAAGAGTTGGCGTCCGCTCTTTCGAAAGTACTGAATGATGGGACTTACCGGAATGAACTGGTCAAGAATGCTTTAGCACTTGCTCAGCAGAACCATTCAATCGAGAAAAATGCTGCCTTAACGAAAAGTATTCTTTTGGAGGCTCACTTATGAAGGTTCTCCAGATTAATGTTGTCTACGCTCAAGGATCAACCGGCCACATCGTTGAAACACTTCACAAGGAATACCTTAAAGAAGGCATTGATAGTTATGTGTTTTTTGGGCGCGGGCCCAAGCAAGCTGACAAACGTGTGATTCGCTGCTCCTATCTTTGGGAAGCGAAACTGTGGCGGTTCATCGCTTTGTTCACTGGGAATATTTATGGTGGTGTGCCTTTTAGCACCCTTCGGGTTAAACATCTCATCAAGAAGTTAAAACCTGATGTCGTTCATCTCCATTGCATTAATGGCAACATGGTCAATATCTATTCCCTGATGAACTGGCTGAAGAAAAAAGGCATTAAGACGGTGTTAACTCACCACGCTGAATTTATGTTTACCGGTGGATGCGGATTCACAATGTGCGATAAGTGGAAGATCCACTGCGAGCACTGCCCCCATAAACAAGAGATTTTCGGAAAGATGTCCCGAGATCGTTCTGCTTCAAATTGGGACAGATATCAAAAGGCGTTTGATGGCTTTGATGGTCTCACCAATGCCTATGTATCGTCATGGCTCCAAGATCAGGCCAAATTATCGCCAATTCTTCATAACCAAAAAGGAGCGGTGGTACTTAATCCGATCGATGCTTCAACCTTTAATAGCGGTGCCTCTTTTGCACTTCCCGATTCTTTGGCCGGCAAAAACTATATTTTCTTGCCCGTTTCTAAATTTGCAGAAAGCAATAAGGGAACCAACTTCATTGAACCGCTGGCTGAAGGCCTAGCGACTTATGGTCTTTTCTTGGCGGTTGCCGGAGCTCCTAAGGATGCACTTTTCAATGCAAAAAACATCATCAATCTTGGCTATATTAGTTCGCCCGAAGCCATGGCTTCTCTTTACCGAAATGCTAAATGTACCGTCGTGATCAGCAAAGTTGAATCGTTCTCTATGCCAATTGCTGAATCAATTTGCTGCGGCACGCCCGTTGCCGGCTTCCAAGCAGGAGGTCCTGAAAGTATTTGCCCAGTTAATGCTGGCATCTTTGTTCCTCAAGGTGCGATTGGCCAGCTTATTTCAGCCATAAATCGGTTAAGGGAGGTTCGGATCTCTACTGAACAATCTCAGGTTTTCTCCCCGGCTGCCGTAGCGGTTCAATACGAGAAGTTCTATCGCTAATTAGGTTTCCTTTAGGAAACAAACGAAAAATGCTAAGATTAGATAATCTTTTAGCATGGACTACAAGAAAAACACAAAAACATTTCGCACAATTGCCCTCATCCTTGCTGATGCTTTAATTATTGGGATGGTCTATTTTATAGCTACTTACGCTACTTTTGATGATCTATTTTCGAAAAATTACCTCTCTCTTTTATATTACGGTCTAATTTGGGTTGCCTTCACCATTGGGGTTTACGCCTTGTTTGGCATCTACCGTATGCAGACGGATAATTTTGGTTTATTTGAATCCATGAAGCTCATGACTATCACCTTCGGTTGCAGCGGTGTGCTTTATCTTGTCATGTTCTTGCTTCATTTTACGCCTGCTTTTCGTGATAACTTTCCATATCTAAATTGGAAATCTTTTGTTCTAGGGGCTATCGTTGAGTGCTTTTCGGTCGTGGTAGCTCGCTTTGCAAAACGCGTCCTCCTTGCAGTCAAAGCTCGGAGAAAAACGAAGGCCAATCCTATTCGCACATTAGTCATCGGTGCGGGCGGTGCCGCCAAAATTGTTATTGATGATAGCCGGACCAACCCGGAAAGCAAAATCAAAGTTGTGCTTTTTGTTGATGATGACCCTAATAAAATCGGCAACACCCTAGCTGGGGTGAAAATCTTGGGACCGATTTCTTCGGTGGCTCAGTATGTTTCAATGTATAAAATCGAGGAAGTCATCATTGCGATTGCCTCTTTATCAGACGAAAAGCTTCACCAAATCTTTGAATATTTACGTCCTTGCGATATTCGCATTCGCCGGTTGCCTTTGCTAAGCGAGATGGACAAAGTCCACGAAATGAAAGTCATGGACGTTGATTATGACGATTTACTTGGCCGTGGTGGCGTTTCTGTTGATGACGCCGCAATGAAAGCGATGCTTAAGGACAAGACCATTCTTATTACCGGCGCTGGTGGTTCTATTGGAAGCGCTCTCGCCGCTCAAATTGCTACCTGCCAGCCCAAAGCCGTTCTACTCTATGACTTCTATGAATCTGGGCTTTTCGATACCAAAGAAAAAGTCCAACGTGTTCTCGCTAAAAACGGGGGCGAAAATGCCCTAGTTCGTCCCTTCGTTGGAACGACTTCTAACAAATGGATGGTCGAAGCTGTTTTTAAGAAATTCAACCCCGATTTTGTTTTCCATGCCGGCTCCTATAAACAGGTTCCGTTAATGGAAGATAACCCGATCGAAGCCATTCGACAAAATGCTTTTGGGACCTATACCATTGCCAAAGTTGCCGCTGAATACAAAACCTCGAAATTCATCTATTTGTCGTCCAACAAGGTATTGGATGTCAACAACATCATGTCGGCAACCAAGCGCTTTGGCGAGATGTGCTGTGAACATTTTGCTAAGACCTCATCGACTACCTTTGCCTGCGTTCGTTTCGGCAATGTCTTAGCCACTAGCGGTTCCGTCGTTCCCCTATTTGCAAAACAAATCAAAGATGGTGGCCCGGTGACTGTAACTTCAAAAGATGCCAGCCGTTACTTTGCCACTCTAGATGAAATTACTGCCCTGATTCTCCAAGCCTCGGTCTATGCCCAAGGAGGCCAAATCTTCGACGTTGATATGGGCAATCCGGTGAAGATCATCTATGTTGCCGAACAAATGATTCGGCAAGCAGGCTATATCCCGTATAAAGACATCCAAATCAAGATTACGGGCTTGCGGCATGGTGAAAATGATATTGAACCTCCATCCTTTGATCGCAAAAAACAAAAGGCTACTCCAAATCCTCGCCTCTTTATCGATCCTAATAATCAAGACTTTGATGTCGATACCGCCGAAAAATCTCTTGAAGAAATTATTATGTCCAACGGTTCCCGCGTCGATATTTCTAGCGAGGCACAAAGAATAATTGCCGGACTTAACGGAGGCAAAGCGAAATGAATCAATTTTTGATTATTGGATCGGCCGGAATGGCTGGTCATATGATTTACACCTATTTGAAAGAACAAGGTCAGAGCGTTTTTGGGATTGATTTGAGATCAAACGGATTCTCCGTGGACGAAATTGTGGACACGGGGGACTGGGACTCACTTAAGAAGGCGGTTTTAGCTAGGCCTTACGACTATATTGTTAACTGCGCAGCCATCCTCGGCCAACCGATGCTTGGTCATCCTGATTTAGCTAAGAAGATTGATTCTGAAATGCCGCACCAAATTGCATCGTTCCTTGAAGGTCAAAAAGGAAAACTGATTCATATCTCGACCGATTTCGTGTTTTCCGGCAATCGTAGCGGTGGAGCCTACCTTGAAAGCGACGCTCCCGATAATGAAACCCCTTATGGGCTTTATAAACGAGCCGGCGAAGTCTATGCCCCTAATGCGATGAACCTTCGTCTTTCCATCATTGGACCGACTCCTTTAAAGGTCATTCCGAACTATCTCAACAACGTTATCGAGTCTTCTAATGCTTCATTGTGGGGTCTGACTAATGCTTATTGGACAGGTATTACAACCCTCGAATTGGCTAAGACTATCTTGGTCATCAGCCATCTCAAGGATCAAAAGAACATCTATCATCTTTGCTCACGTGCAAAAGAGACGCGTTATGAGACAATTAAGAACATCATGGATGTCTTTGCTATTTCTAAGCCTCTAGAGGAACGGCAAGGGGATCCGAAGGATTATTCCCTTCTTTCCACCAATATTGCTTATCGGAAGCCTTTTAGGGCTCAGATTGAGGACCTAAAGCAATGGATGTTAATGCACCCTAAACTTTATGGATCATATTCATGCCTCAAAAACCAATAAGAGTTTTGGAAGTTGGAATGTCTGACAACTATGGTGGTACGGAAGCTACCATTTATGGTATCTACAACAATTTAGATCATTCCCAAATTCAGTTTGATTTTCTAAATGTTTATGGCCATCCGATCGCGAAACAAGCGGAGCTCGAAGCCTCAGGGGCTCATATCTACGATCTTTTATTGAAACGGCGCGAAGGCTTTCAGCGTTATATTGAAGGGATTAAAGCTTTTTATCATAACCACGCTCAAGAATTTGATGCCGTGCAGTGCAACGTCCAGTGTCTGGACCAAATCGATATGGCTAAATATGCCAAAAAATATGGTATCAAAAAAACGATTGTTTATGCTCATAATGCTGGCCATGGTATTCAACCGAGCAGAATGGCTTCGCTTGCGATAAAGTGGAACAAAATTCATTGCCATAAATACGTGGACCAATTCGTCGGGTGCTCTCAGTTAGCTAACCAATTCGTTTTTTCAAAAAAGGACGCCAAAAAGGCTGCTGTAATTAACACCGGCATCGACACTGAGCATTTAGCTTATTCTCAGGAAAAAAGAGAAATCTTCCGCAAACGATACGGCTTCACCAGCTCGATGGTGGTGTATGGATCGGCTGGGCGCTTTGACCCTCAAAAAAACCAAATGTTTTTGCTTAATGTCTTTAAAGAAATATCTTCCCGTAATCCTAAAGCTCGCTTTTTCTTATCAGGCCGTGGGCCTCTAGAGCAAAATTTAAAGCAGCGAATTCAAGAACTTGGTTTAAATGATGTTTGTTTGATGGTGACGGATTTCATCGATTATCAGGAATTTTACAGTGGGATTGATGCTTTTGTTCTTCCTTCGCTGTTCGAAGGCTTGGGGGTTGTTCTTGTTGAGGCACAATGCTCTGGGCTGCCTTGCTTTGCTTCAGCAAAAACGATCCCGGATGAAGCCCGAATTCTTTCCTCGTTTACATCCATTTCTTTGAAAGAAGATAGTTCTTTTTGGGCGGACAAAATCATCGCGACGCCGCTTTTTTCTTTCGATCGCAGCCAGGCTCGGCAGATCGTGCAACAAGCCGGAAGAGACCTTCAAGATATGGCTCATCATTACGAGGCTCTTTTCCAATGAATGTGCTCTTTGCCATTAACGACAAGTTCGTTCCCGGTTTTTTGACTGCCGCAGTTTCGTTTTGTGTCAACAATCCCGGGAAGCACTCTATTTTTGTTATGCATGATGGACTCAGTTCCAAATCCCAAGCGAACATCCGCAAAGTAATATCGCGTTTTTCGGCCGAAGTTCATTTGATTGCTATTGGCCGTGGGGCCTTTGACGATCCTCTATATACCAATCTTCCTCGCTACTATAGTCAAAGCATCAACCGTTTATTGCCTCAACTGGCAGTGCCTGAGCAAATCCACCGGTTGCTTTATTTGGATTCGGATGTGGTGGTCAACGGTTCACTTGAAGAGTTTTATAATACCGATTTTCGCGGTAATTTCTTGGCTGCTCCTTCTCTACGAAGAGACGGAAATGACGGCGGGCCCTTTTGGGATTCTGAAGCCATGGTTTATCAAGATATCAAAATTCCATTAAAGCCAGAAACCCTATATTTTAATTCGGGGGTTTTGCTCCTGAACGTCGATATGTTCCGCACCATCGATCGGAAATATTACGACGTTATCGTTCAAGCTCATGAAAAGGAAATCGTGTTTGCTGATCAAGACATCTTAAATCTCGCTTTTGAAGGTAAGGTCGTTAACATTTCTGATCGTCGGTTAAACTGCACAATTGCCGAAAACATTCGGAAGAGAAAAAGGGAGTATCGCTGGGTAAAACAAGAAGCGAAGGTCGTCCATTTTGTGGTCAACCCCAAGCCTTGGCAGGCGGGAAAGTACCGACCTTGTTTCTTTAGGATTTATATGAAGTATTACAAGGCAGAAGGCAATTTGCTCTCTTATTTAGGACGCTATAGTCTTTGGTACCTGATGAAACCCGTTCATTTTATTAATCATGTTATGAAGAAGCTCAAAAGTCTTAGTGCTTCTTGAGATGGTGAGCCAATTGGACTAAGGGTTTGAATAGCCAGCAAAGGAAAGGGGAATCGCTGTAAATAAAACGTAGGGTTTGGCCTTTGCCGGTTTCTTTTAGAATACGAAGCCATCCCCAAAGATCCCCACGATCCTTGGGCTCTGAAAAATGCCGGACAAAGCGGATTTTTATGATCCCTTGCTCCAACGATCGGTACTGTTTTTGATTGACTTTGTTCCCTTCGAAAATGAAAAAAACGGTGATTTGAGAAGACGCACAAATCTTTGATAGAACATCGGCGACTTCGTTCGTGTAATTGCGATCCGTTTCGAAGGATTGAGCTTGAACGGTTTGAAGGAAAATAAGATGGGCTTTAGAGTCTTGAAAAATACCTTTTGTTTTTTCAATCAGGTGAGTTTCTCGGGAAAATAGTTCTGGCATGGCTTGCTCACTTGGAACCGCAGTCGTCAGCAAAGATTCTCTTAAATGAAAGGAGATTTGATAGCGATTAAACGTTTCTAGTCCCCGTTTATAAGGGGAATGGGGCCCATCCAGCAAATGATCTAGATTAGACAAAGAATCTATGAAAAGCTTGCGGTTGCCTACTAAGCACCATGTGTAGGCGTAAGACTGGGCGCCCTTGTAGTATTTGTGGATTTTAAAATCGACCTCACAATTGAAGCCCAGACCAATGACGTGGGTTAACGTTTTGCTTGATGCTGTAACCATAATGCCCCTAAAAGAAAATGGCGATGTTGGATAAAAGAAATCAGAGAAGGCCTTTTCTTAATCGCTGCAAACTTTATTAATTGGTAGGACAAATGTTCACGATTGAAGACGATTTTAAAAGGACTTAGTTTGCTTTTAAAGGAATGGTGAAACCCGCCGGCTTTTGCAACGACAACATAAGAGGAGGCAAAGATGTCGACATAATAATATGGAAAATGTTCCAAATATTCTGGAGAAACCGCGGCCTCCTTAAGAACTCGATAGGTTGAAGCAACAAAAGGTTCAAGCCACGTAAATTGTTTTTGCAAAGAACCAACGGCGCTAGAGGCGTTGCCAAGGCGATAATATACGGCTGAAAAATTCGGGATTAGTGCAACCCTATTGGCCTTTAAACCACAAGCTAAAACAAAATTGACATCCTCACCCAGCGTCAAAGACTCATCAAACCAAATCTTCTGATCCAGAAGAAAATCTCTCTGATAAACTTTGGCCCAGCACACTCCAAGGTTGAGCCCGAAATCTTTTTCTCCATGCGAAAGGATGGGAGAGAGAAATAGCCGTTGGGCTTCTTTTGCAGACAAATCGACGATCTGAGGCGCCGTAATTAATTCCTGATTGGGAAAATTTGGTTCCGTTCCCTGCTTGTGGTTAAAACATATAAGCGAAAATGCCGAAGAATCCGTTATCAATTTGACCTCGGCAACAAAATTGAAATTTAGAAGATCATCGGAATCTAAGAATGTAACATAGGTACCTTTGGCATTCTTTAGACCGATGTTTCGAGCAGCGCCAACCGAACAAGGGGGAACGTTGACCACACGAAACCTGGCATCGGCAGGAACGCGAGATTCGTCAAAATGGTTATTATCGCAAACGAGCAAGGCTTCAAAGTCTCGATCGGTTTGCGACATTAACGATTTGAAACAAACATCGAGAAATGAGTACTCAATATTGTGAATCAGAACGATTATGGAGATGAAAGGGACGCGGGTTTCTTTTTCCATGAGCAAAATTATACCATTCAATAGCGTCGTTTCCTTACCTACGTTTCATAAAACGTTTCGTCTATAATAAATCCATGCCAAAAATCTCAGTGGCGCTAATTACCTATAATTCCGAGCAATATCTTCGTCCTCAAATCGACACGATACTAGCTAATTTAGGACCTGCAGATGAAGTTGTCGTTTCGGATGATGGGTCTACCGATTCAACGATTTCCATTTTGAAAAACTATGCCGAAAAGGATTCACGTTTTCACCTTTTTTCCATTGCACATTCTGGCTGTAATGCCAATTATCAGAATGCCATTTCCCATTGCACGGGTGACCTTATTTTCCTCTCGGACGATGATAACGTTTGGCTGCCTAATAAAGTTGATCGGGTAGCAAAGGCCTTTGCGGATAACCCAAAAGTTTGGTTTGTCATGCACGACTGCGAGATCTGTGATCAAGACTTAAAACAAATCAAACCTTCTTTTTTTCAAGATCGGAAAGCTAAGCCTGGATTATTCCGTAATATCATGAAATGCTCTTATGGCGGCTCCCTCATTGCCTTCCGAAAAGAGCTTAAGGATCGGATACTTCCTTTCCCAAAGAAAATGCCAGTTTTCTATGATGAATGGATTGGCTTAGAAGCCAGCAAACACGGCAAAGTCTATTTTTTAAACGAGGTTCTATCAAAGTGGCGTCGTCACACGGGATCCGCCTCTTCGGGCTTCATTGCTTCTAACGGCCAAGTAGTAGCCAAGAAAAAGAGCCACCTTAAAGGCTCTTTTAAACGGTTTCATGAACGCGTTCATACGCGCGCCGTTAAACTTTGGTGGGCTCTAACGAAATAATTATTGTCGATATTTGATAACCTTTGCTGGAACACCAACGGCGATGGCGTTTTCTGGGATTTCACCATCAACAACCGCCCCAGCTCCAATAACGGCCCCGTCATGGATGATTGAGCCTTTTAAAATAGTGACGCCGGTTCCAACCCAAACGTCCTTACCAATAATAACTTCTTTTTGAGTCGTTTCTTGAAAACGCATGACCGCCCCCTTGGCAGTTCCGTGGTTGACATCGGTGATATAAACATTGGAGGCAATCATGGTGTTCTCACCAACAGAGATGGAAGCAAATGTCATGAATGTGACGTTATCTCCAATCATTACCCGGGTGCCCAAAGCAACTTTAGCATTTGGCCGTCCACGGAAATATACTCCATTGCCGAAAGAGCACTCGTCCCCGACCGTTACCTTTGGAGACATAACATCGTTTGGACCAAGAACCGAAATATTCTTTGGCTTATTTTGAAGATGATGGAGAAGGTGTTTTTTCCAAAATTTGTGGTACCAGTGCATATATAATCGGTCAAAGAGTGCCATATTTAATCCTCCTTGGGATTAACAAGAGTCCAATAGTTTTGATACATATAAGAAAAGTCACCCTGTGGTTTCCAGATTGAAGGAGCAATGACGATTTTGCTCGGATTTGTGGAGAGATATTGCGACCACCAGGAGAAGGTCGAGTTAGAAATGATGAAGTTTTTGCATTCCTTCATGAGCATTAATTTTTGCGGAATGGTGTAACCGGGCTTTTCGTAAATAGAGGCTTCGGGGAAGAGGCCGGATTGCTTGCACCATTCAACATCGTCCGAGAAAACAATGAATAAAGGGTCCTTGATGAGCTCTTTGGCTTTGACGATCGCTCGTTTGAAATAGGCTTCTCCGCAGACAAAGTGGAGAGCCTTGTATTTATCCGAGAGGAAGTCGCCTCGACGAACCGAAACACACACGGTTTCTCTGGTTCGGACTTCGGGGGTGAAGATGTCACCATAAGGGACGGGTTCCTTGGCAGTGATTTCTTTTAAGATGGTCTCGCGGTTTTTATCAATCAGGTCGTGACGCTCATTGTCGCCGATTGGGATGAGACAGATGGTCTTGGCTTTAATTTCAACTTTTGGAGGAAAGGCATAATAAGTGAAAAAGATACCGTGCCTACGATAATAAGCAATTAGCTTTTCTTTTTGTTTTAAACGTTCTAGGCGATGAGCGCCAATCGTGAAGCGAACCTTGTTCCAAAAAGAGTAGGGGTTGCCAGATTTAAATTGGCAAGTCACGTTGAAACCGGGCAAGTCATTCTTCCAAGAAGTGTCAACATTGCAGTCACCATAGATGACAAGGTCGGCGTTGTTTTCGATCGCCACCGCCCGTCCATAAGCGTATTGAAAGAGCTGATTGCCACAGCGGCCAGTGAGACGGACAATTACCGTTTTTTTGGCTTGCATTGCTTTGATTATAGTACGAATCAATATTTCCATTCTAGGATGAGACTAAGGTTGTAGCGCCGCCAATGGAAAGATAAAATTAAACCATGAATAAATTCTCGGCTCCTTTCTACTATTTGCGCTATGGCAAGAATTTTGAGGTTTTGTTTCGCAAAATGCGTCACGGGAAACCACCGCGCTTCTATTGCGGCAGAAAAACAGCACCTTTAAATTCGACCGGTCGAGCGGATATCAAAGATCGGCTCCTTCATGGGAAGCCTTTATTTGCTGGTCGCTTGGGCCATACCGAAAATTACATTCTGATCGATCACGAATTCGTTACTGCGGGCCTATATAAACGTTATTCCGACTATATTTTCGAACGCAGCAAGATTGATTCAGGCATGTTCAGTGCTACGCCGGAAGGTTTTGATGTTTTTTCCAAATATACTTTAGATGCCCTACGGAACATTACCGATCTTCAAATTTGGTTTTTGAAAATGGAACCTTACTGGATCAAACATTATTGTCATAGGGGCGTTCAGCTTTATTGCGATGACGGTATTTGGGACGCTAATGACCCGGAACCTATAACGAGTTACCTTCGTGGGAGAAAAGTATTGATTGTGTCTTCTTTTACCGACACTATGGCTAAACAATACCCCAATCGTCATCAGATCTACCCCTCCCGTCCTATTCTCCCGGATTTTGCCAAAATCTCTTTTGTGAAAGCCCCGGTGACTTTCGCTGGAAACGTTCCGACATGGCCCACTTGGGAGGATGCTTTACTAGATACCTATGCTCAATGCAAAAAGTGCGATTATGATGTGGCCTTAATTGGCGCGGGGAGCTATTCTTTGCCTCTCGGGAACCTTCTCTTTAAGGATGGGAAACAGGTCATTGTTCTGAACTCGAGGATTCAATTGCTTTTCGGAATCAAGGGCCAAAGGTTTATCGATCATCCCGAGTTTGGTTTTGCTAGTTATTTTAATGACTATTGGGTTCGGCCTTCCTCCGAAGAGAAACCTAAAAACGCCCAAACCGTTGACTACGGCCATAATGACTATTGGTAACATTGCAGATCAATTGCTATTTTGGCTTAGAAGCAGATAGAAAAACCTCTAATTTAGCGACAATATTCATGTCGACATTCGCGTAGAATTTCCGGGCGAAGAAGCAGTTTTGGTTAACCTTAATAGCCTCAAAGTCCTTTTCGGTGAAGACGAGAGGGGTCCAGTGCTGGGCGTTCCAGTTGATCATTCGCTTGCTGGCGTCTTCGGCATCATCTTTTCCGTTGTAACCATACATCCTGTAACGGAACTTAGAGTTCATGCCTAAAGACTGAAAGGCATCCTCTTCATTGGCCAAGACGTCATCAAAGGTGTGGCGGAGCAGCGCCTCTTTCTCGACGATGTAACGGGCGAAGTCATCCGGGATGGAGAACCATTGCCAGCCGTTATAGACGACGGGGATTTCTTTGTTCCCTCTAAGGCGGTTAACGCCGAAGGCCATCCGAATGCGGATCAAAATCTTAGCGAGGAGCTTCAAATCCTTCCTCTTCCGGAAATCCTTGCGGTGGACGAAGGGATAATGGGTCGCGCATTCCCTTTGGATCGATTTGAAAGTGTGGCAATTCAGGTGCATATAGACCATTTGGTTCGGGTCGTTATCAAAGAACTCATGAATTTGGTCTTGGGTCTTAATGGGCAGGCAGCAATCCGACAGCATATGGTAGTAGCCGTAGTGGCCCGTTTCGGTGGCAAACTTCACGAGCGCGATCTCGACGGGGAGGAAATCCCCCCAGCCAAAGGCAACGTGGCTATGGAGAAAAAAGACTTTGGATTGCTTCGTCACAAAATCGGATTCGTGGACTTCGTTACCGTCGATATAGATGAAAACATCGTTACGGGGGTCGTCGATCATGCGAAGGGCCGCTTGAGCAACGGGGAGGTTGCTGTGCTCCATGATGAGATAGGCGTGCTTAGGCATAACGATATTATCCTACTTCTAATTAAGGAAAGGGTGGAGCTGATTTCCTAAATGACTCTTCATCGAAAGATTAAGCGAACAAGCTGGGGCTTCCCAAGGTTTGAACATGAATAAAAGGAACCTATTTTCTACTTATTGAGATTTTGGGTTTCAAGAGGTTGGCCGAAGAACGGAACGAATAGGGCAATTGCTTCTTCTTGACGTTGGGCGATTTGCTGATCAATCTTTTCCCAATCAGGTAAAGTGGGCACCGATTCTAAAACAAAGTGGTCAGGGGAGAGATTAAATTGGTCTTTCAGATTCTTTACTCGCTGGTCTCCTTTAATGTCCGCATTGGGAAGGTTAATGAAATTTTTATGGAAAATGAGAGAAAACGCGGTCCCGTGGAATGAATCCGTAATGACAAAAGACGAATGAAAGAGAAGGTTCACGAAATCCGAGGGGCCGACTTGACGATTGTCTTCTTTGGAATAGGCCCCTTTTGGGTCATTTAAACGGACCCGAATAACCTGAAGAGATTGCTTGGCCGCAAAATCATCGATTTTGTCCTCAACTTCTTGGGGCAAGATTCCGATCCAATAAACAAAGATATAGGGTCCCTTGGCTAAATGAGGTTTTTTCGAGGAGAGATGGAGCATTCGCCTCCATTGATTGGAAGGAATTAGAAATACTGGGTCGGGGTTGACCGTCGTGGGGCCCCGATACAGGTCTTGAACGGTATTTAACGCTCCGCTTTCACGGAAAGAAAGCAGGGAAAAATTAGGAAAGTCATGGTTGAAGAGCTCTCGGGATCCAAGATCTAATTGAGCTTTCCCAAAACTGGCGGCATAGGAAAGCCGTTTTCGGGGCAAAGCAAATTCCAAGTTATTAATAAAACAAGGCATCGGAAAATCAAAGTTCCAAACCTGATCGCTCCCTGAGACAAAATAATCGAATTTGGCGTTTAGCCAAGCAAAACGCGAAGGAAAGTGAAAGATGACATGAACTTTTTTGACGCGTCTATTCATCCGTCTAAATGCTAAATAACGTCTGGTTTCAATGGAAAAACGCTTGAACAAGACCATCTTGAACCGTGGGAGCATGGTATAGCGGCCATAGGCAAGCAAATCGTGAAAACTGACGATGGTGTTCGGCCACAAGGTTTTGACGGATACCGAGAAATGAGTACGAAGAAATTCTTGGAGGGCGAAATTTTGGAGCCGATTCCCATAATTGTCTATGTCGGTGATTGTCACAATGCACACATTCCGCTTTTTATGTCTTTTCTTCGCAAGGGAACAAATGAAGGAGGGCCATAATTGTCGCCACGAAGCTCTTTGCTTCTTCGTCGGCTGAAAGGATTTGGCCGTAGGGAGGAAGCCATTCTTCAAGCAACCTTCAAGAAAAGAATCGCGGTTGGATGGCTTGGGGGTTGAACTGAAGAGAGTGGGGTTCTTGTCTTGAGGATTTGGAGTCGCAATTTCTTCCAAGGTGGCTTGCTTTGATAAATAAGAGACTTCATCACGGCCTTTGGCTGTTAAAGGAATGAGCAGAGAAACTCCGTGAGTGGTGTCGGTGATGGCCTTTCCTTCATATCCCCAGCAATCCCCTAAAAGCAAATCGGCAAGATTATTCTTTTTGGAGGCGCAAGCAAAACAAGAATTCCTTAAAGACAGGTTATTCTGAAAGGCAAATTGATAAGGATCCTGACTGGCGGGGCAAAGAGACTTTGACCCATCGGCAAAAGCAAAGGAAATCGAAGCCGACTGCCACCCGGAAGCTTTATCGCGGAAGTGGTAGGAGATAATCTTCTGGTTAAACGTTTTTTCAGATTCGCCAATATATTGGTCAAAAAGAGCTTGAGACGGAACGCCATGGCAGGCTAACGAGCAAGTCAATAGCCGCGAGGAGTCGACTCCCCAAGTTTGAAGCACCAGACATAAGCCGTTCACTTGGCAAGGAGTTCCAAAAAAACAAACTTTTTTGCCTTGGATGAGATCTTCTTTAATAGAACGATAAGCCCCGTTCAAATCGCTTTGGACATATTTTGATCCGCAGAAGCGTTGAATATCGTTAACGTTCGTGAGAGCTTCATGGCGAACTTGAAGGTCAGGCGTCATCGTTGCGGCATAAACGACGCCTCCATCGGCGAGATAATGTTCGGCGATAAGAGGAAATAGTGAACCAGAAGAACTGGTCTTTGTAGCCTCAAGATTAAGACTTTGAGCGGCATAGTAGCGTAGACTATCGCGTTTCGTTAAAGGAGGGGTCAGATAAGAGCAGGATTTTGCGCAAGCCCCACAGTTGATACACTTGCTTTGATCGCAATGGGGGTAAAAGAAACCAAAAGGATCTTTCTCTAGCGTAATCGCACCGACTGGGCAAACTGAGGCACATGCCCCGCATCCCGAACACTTGTCCCTTTTCCCTAAAAGAGAAGAAACTTTCTCCGTTAAATCTGCCATAAAAAAATTATACTAGTTTTGTCTTTGATCAGGTGTGAAGAGATGTTCAAGGGACATAAAATAGGGTTTTTGCGTTTGGCTAGCATAAATTTCTTGCCGCATTATCAAACTAAATATTGTGGTCTGGCGAAAAAGAAACATTTTCAGCCAGCACTTCATTAAACTTGCCAATGAGAATATGGTCTTTCTCAAACTTTTTGCTAACCAAGGCCTTAGTGGCCACGATGGAGTTATCGCCAATGGCTGCGCCTTTAAGGATGGAAGCATAACTGGCGATCCAAACATTATTGCCAATTGTCACCGGTAGATGCGTGGGCGTTGGAGCCCCATTTTTGAAAATCGGATGGCCGTCGACATCCATGAACACCACATCCCAGCCAATGAGAACATTGTTTCCAAAAGTTATCTTATCGTGGCAGGTCATAAAGAAATTATCATTCGCAAAGAAGTCTTTCCCAAAAATTGCTGTTCCGCCATCCCAAACGGCAATTTGTGATCCGGCGGCGATGAAGGCCGATCCTTGGAACACCAGCTTAGCGTGGTCTTCCACATACCAAAAAGTCCGCTTACTGGCCAAATTGAAGGAACCTTTGAAGCCAATGTAGATTTTGGCATTGGGATCTTCAATCACAATCGACCCTTTCTTCCCAAGCTTTCCGAGTTTCACACTGTGGTGAACTCTTAAAGGGAACTTCTTGGCTTGGCGAAAGGGGAAGTAGTGGAAATTAACGAAAATCGTTTTGAATTTGTCAAGCAGGTTCATCGTGATATCCTCTTTTTGCTAAAGTGGCTTTTGATTATCATACCTCATCGCAGGAAAAGCCCAAGATAATAAAATAAAAAATCCCGATTTGCACACGGGTGAACAAATCTCCGAAGATACACCGCGGAATTTGCTAGATGAAAGGCCGTTTTTGAGGAAGCAGAGGCTCAGGCAGCTATCAAATTTAGCCAAAGCCAAAAAGCAATCCGTCACAAAATTCGGCCGAACAGGCTCGTGGCTTCTTTGTAAGCGGCACAAACGCTCGTTTGTCAATCACCCATGTGCAAATCGGGATCTTTAAAATAATAGGGACGTATTTTTAAGTCTTCTCGAAAAAGTGAATTATTACCTATTGTGATTTATAAATTCTTTCCTTGTTTTCCTCAAAGGCTAATGCGTCTGGTTCCTTAAACGGCTATGATAATGCCATGAACATCACCATCGTGGGTTTAGGTTACGTTGGGCTTTCTTTAGCCCTTGTTCTTTCGCAACGGAATTCCGTTACGGGCTTAGACATCTCAAAGAGCAAAGTCGATGCCGTGAATGCCCATGCATTTGGCAAGTTCCTTGAAGAACCCATTGAAGGCTACGACCCGTCTCGTCTTGATTTGAAAGCAACCTCGTCTCCCAAAGAGGCCTACCAGAACGCGGAATTCGTGATCGTCGCGGTCCCTACGGATTACGACTCCTCCAAAAACTCTTTTGATACCTCGGTCGTGGAGCAAGCCATTAAGTCGGTTCTCTCCTACAACCAAAAGTCTTTTATTGTGATCAAGTCCACGGTCCCCGTGGGCTACACCAAAGGATTGAGGAAGTCTCTAGGGTACAAGCGGATTCTCTTCTCACCCGAGTTCCTTCGGGAATCCAAGGCCTTATACGACAACCTCTACCCCTCCCGCATCATCGTCGGGACGGATTTGAAGGACCCCGAGCTTAGGGCCGGCGCGGAACGCTTCGCCGCTTTGCTTAAGGAAGGTGCACTTAAGAAAGACATTTCTACTCTCATTATGGATTCCACCGAGGCCGAGGCCGTCAAGCTCTTCGCGAACACCTATTTGGCATTACGGGTCGCGTATTTCAACGAACTCGACACCTACGCCGAGGTCAAGGGGCTCGACACGGAGAGCATCATCGACGGCGTCTGCCTGGATCCCAGGATCGGGGAGGGCTACAACAACCCCTCGTTCGGCTACGGGGGATACTGCCTGCCCAAAGACACCAAGCAGCTTCGCGCCAATTACAAAGGGGTGCCCCAGGACCTCATCTCCGCGATCGTGGAGAGCAACAAGACGAGGAAGGAGTTCATCGTCGCCGAGGTCATCAAGAGGCTAGAGGGTAAGAAAGACGCGGCGGTGGGCGTCTACCGCCTCACCATGAAGGCCAACAGCGACAACTTCCGATCCTCCTCCATTCAGGACGTTATGGATTTGCTCAAAGAGCGGGGCATTAAAGTCATCGTCTACGAACCCACGGTCAAAGGGGCGGATTTCAGCGGGTATCCTGTGATGGCCGATTTTAAAGAATTTGTCAGGCGGTCCGACCTGATCCTTGCGAACCGGATCACCGAAGAACTAAAGTTCGCCCAAAGCAAGATTTATTCCAGGGATTTATTTGGACGGGACTAAGGCGAATCAAGTCAACGAACCTTTACTTTGCTGTACTCGACAGTTGCTGGTCTAAATCCACGATAATTTCTATGAGTTTTTTATTGAGATTATTTAGTCGGCCAACGGCATTACTTAAACGGTCCAAGACCCGCTGAAGATTATTCTGGATATATTGCTTTTGCACATCATCTTTGAAAAGCTGATGAACGACATAATTACGTTCCTTTAAGACACCACCAAGCGAATCAATGAATTTTGGATCATCTTCGAAAATGCAGGAATCTTTTATGCCTTGAATGTTTTGTCCCAAAGTCTTAGCAAGGTTGGCGTGATAGATATCATCGGCTTCCATTAGAATTTGCTTTTGACGATCGGGCTGGACTTGGCCTTCGTTTAAGTTGCTCAATGCCTTACAATAAGCCTGAATTTCCGCAAGGTTATACTCAACCATCTGAGACAAGGCGACAATCATCCCGACTCGACCGTACAATAGCTTGGTTTCTTCTTGATTCATGATATGTTTTTCCTCCTTTCAAAAAGAATCCCATGGGAGTTTTCCCTGGGATTCATTTCCTTCAAATAGAGGAAAGCACGATAAACCAAGAGAAAACTCGGTTTAAC
>Ga0183101_1001734_pt1 | contig 18396 bp, 15 predicted proteins | sample Biomet3_FD_127790 | JGI IMG/M metagenome (GOLD analysis project Ga0183101, IMG submission 127790) | Microbial communities from bioreactor (seeded with sewage sludge) at LBNL, California, USA - Biofuel metagenome 3 | ecosystem: Engineered > Bioreactor > Anaerobic > Unclassified ...
AGTATTATAATATGTTATATAAGACATACTGGATATATGTGAATTATAATTATATACTAAGGATTTGTCAATATATTTATTATAAATATTTGAATCTAAATATTTATAATTTACTATTTTGCGTGAATTGATTAAATTACTTGACAATATTTATGTGCTAGTTTATAATTCTTCTGACCAAATTTATCCGATAACTAACTGCCACTAATCCCCCCACTTCAACAAGGATTGGCACATTACAATTCTAATTTGTTTCATCAAATTAGAGTTCTTGTGCATAGCTAAGTGGCACTAAGTTCCTGGATTCGTTCAACTAAGAATCAGATGGGGTTGACGCCTCATCTGATTCAAGTTTCACATCATAAAACTTATTTGAAAAATAGGATTAAAATTATTTCATCAACTATATAAGGAAGGATAAAATCATGGAAATTTATTTTGATAATAGTGCCACCACAAAAGTTTACGAAGAAGTTATAGATATAATGAGCGATATAATGAAAAATTATTATGGGAACCCCTCTTCTGCTCACTCTCTTGGCCTAAAGGCAGAAGAAAAATTAAAAGAGAGTAGAAAAATTTTTGCAGACATATTAAATTGTAGTGAAGGGGAAATAATTTTTACCTCTGGAGGTAGTGAAAGCAATAATTTTTTGATAAAGGGATTTATAAAACCAGGACTTCATATGATTACTACTAAAATTGAGCATCCAAGTGTGGCTGGTGTATATAGCTATTTAGAGAAACAAGGTGTAGAAGTTACTTACTTAGATGTGAATAAATATGGGCAAATTGATTTACAGCAGTTGAAAGAATCCATAAAAAAGGAAACTGCCCTTGTAAGTATAATGCATGTTAACAATGAGTTCGGAGCTATCCAAAACCTAGAAGCAATAGGTACCCTTATAAAAGAAAATAGCAGCAGATCAAAGTTTCATGTAGATGCAGTTCAAAGCTTTGGCAAACTAAAAATAGATGTGCAAAAATGTAAGATAGATTTACTTTCAGCTAGTGGGCATAAAGTGCATGGACCAAGAGGCATTGGAATAGCTTATGTTAGAAAGGACTTAAGACCTGAACCACTAATACATGGAGGCGGTCAGGAGAAAAGCTTTAGATCTGGAACAGAGAATTTAGCTGCCATTTGTGGATTTGCTTTTGCTGCTAATAAAATATATAAAAACCTTGAGGAAAACTACAAAAAATTATACCATATTAAAAAGTACTTTATACAAAGGTTAACATCCATAGATAATGTATTAATTAATAGCCCTTCCCAGCCGGGATTTATGCCACACATATTAAGTGTATCCTTTCCAGGAGTTAAGGGAGAAGTTTTAATTCATTCTTTGGAGGATAAAGGTATATTCGCTTCCACAGGTTCTGCCTGTTCCTCAAAAAAGCTTAGTCATAGTACCCTACTTCCATTTATAGGACTAAGTAAAAAAGAGGCTGAAGGTACTATAAGATTTAGTTTTAATGAATTAAATACAGAAGAAGAAGTAGCCTATGTTATTGAAAACCTAAATAAATCATTAATATTTTTAAGGAGATTGAGCAAATGAAAAAGCTTCTAATGATAAAATATGCACCTGAAATTTTTTTAAAGGGATTAAATAAAGGTAGTTTTGAAAGAAAATTAAAAGACAATATAAAAAAAGTTTTAGTAGATGAGCAATACGAATTAATAACAGATTCTGGACGATGGTTCATATATGCTGAGGAGTTCAAAAAAGTAATTGAAAAGGTAAAAAAAGTATTTGGTGTGGCGGAGGTATGTATTGTATCTCAGCTTGAAAGTGATTTTAATAAAATTTGTGAAGAGGCTCTTAAACAGGTGCTTGAAAGTGGCTGCCGCAGCTTTAAGGTAGATACTAACAGAGCTAACAAGAGTTTCCCTGGAACTTCTTTAGAAATAAGTTCAAAGGTTGGAGCTTATATACTTAATAATAGTACAGATATACAGGTAGATGTACATAAGCCTGAATGTGTATTAAATATAGAACTAAGAGAAGATGCATATGTGTATTCAAAACGAATTAAAGCAGTAGGTGGAATGCCTTATGAGACTAACGGCAGTACTCTTTTACTGTTATCTGGTGGAATTGACTCTCCAGTGGCAGGTTATTTAATGGCTAGGAGAGGCGTAAAAGTAAGTGCAGTATACTTCCACAGTCATCCTTACACTTCTGAAAGGGCAAAAGATAAAGTTAAAGAGTTAGCAAGATTATTAAAAGAATATACTGGTTCCTTAAGATTATTTATAGTTCCTTTTACCGACATTCAGATGGGAATAATAGAAAAGTGCCCTGAGAATGAGCTTACTATTATAATGAGAAGATTCATGGCTGCCATAGCAAACAATCTTGCAGAAAAACACAAAATTCAATCTCTAACTACTGGTGAGAGCATTGGTCAGGTGGCTAGCCAAACTATGGAAGGTCTTGTGGTAAGTTCAGATGCAGCTAGTATGCCTATTTTTAGGCCCCTTATAGCAACGGATAAAGTGGATATTATGGATATAGCAAGACAAATTGGTACTTATGAAACTTCCATTCTTCCTTATGAAGACTGCTGTACTATATTTGTTCCAAAACATCCTAAGACAAAACCTATGTTAAATATTATAAAAAATTCTGAAGCTAAATTAGATATTGAAAAGCTTATCTCTGAGGCTATAGAAAAGACTGAAATAATAGATATTTAGATTAATCTAGGTTTCTCCAGTCTTATAAAAAAACGATGTTTAACATCGTTTTTTCTTCATAAATAATTAAAGTAATAAACTACTTTAAATTTTCTTCTTTTTTTAAAATTATATCATTAAATCCATGCATAAATAGTTCCGTATACAAATTAATATGCTCTTCTGTCAATGTTATTCCCCTAATTTTTTGAAGATTATATAAGTGAACGCCTTCGAATAAAGTGTACACAAAACTTACTATTTTCTCAATTAGTTTATCATCAAATTTACCATCAGCATTTATTTTGTTATTTATAAACAATTCTAACCTTTTAAAATATACCCTTTTAATATCATCTACTTCCATTGCAATATCACTTAATTCTAAATGAGATGACTTTAAATAAACGACTTGATTAATAAAAAAATATTTCTCATCATCTTTCATATGCAGTTTAAGTAAATTTCTTATTACATCTTCTAGTGTACATTCTTCATTTTTCAATAAATTTTCTTTTTCTTGAGCCACTTCCTTTAATTTCCATCTCACAACATACTCATACAATGACTGCTTATCTTTAAAATGCCAGTATACAGCACCTCTTGTTAAATTGGCGTTTTTTGCAATATCTACTAAGGAAGCCTTATCATACCCTACTGATTTAAATACTTCATATGCTGTTTTTACAATTAATTCTTTTGTTTGACCTGCATCTTCTTTTGTCCTTTTCATAATTTTCCCTCAAATATTAATATTTAGTTTATTAATAATAATATCATAATCAATTACTTTTATCAACAAAAAAACTAGCAATTCTAATCGTAGAATTTGTTAGTTCTATAAAATCTAAATAGTTGAAAAAGCATTAAATTTCAATAGAAAAATTAAAATAGATTTTCAGGGTGGAGACTTAACTAATTTGAGCTGGAGAAATAATTGTTACCTTATTTTCTCCAGCTCTACTAAAATAAGCATCAGAAAGGAGTATTATCACCTATATAGCAAGCTATATTATTATCCAAATATAATTCTTGAAGATGTTCCATTTTCTCATCTGTCATATCTCCATGACTGCTATATTCATAATCTTTTCCTAACTGATTCCACTTGGTCAGCCCCAATCTATGGAATTTCAAAAGATTAATCTCATATAAAGAATTTTTATTCATAAATTCAATTAATCTATATGCATTTTCATCACTGTCATTATATCCTGCGATAGTGGGCTGCCTTAGAACAAGTCTTCCCTGCCAATGGGACTTTTTAAGTGCTTCAATATTTGAAAGTATTAAATCATTATAAACTCCCGTTCCCTCTTTATGTTTTTCTCTATCCATGTTCTTCACATCAATAAATGCAAAATCAATGTATCTGAATATTTTTAAAAATACTTCCTGTTTTGCATATCCACTGGTTTCAATTGCTTTATGAATCTGACGTTCATGGCATTTTTTCAAAACTTCAATCAGAAATTCATGATGCATTAATGGATCTCCCCCTGTGAATGTTACTCCTCCATCAGGACCCCAGTTATTAAAATCACGTCTCAGAATTGTCATAATCTCATCCACCGTATATTCTTTCACGCACTGTTTCAAAGCATTATTTGGACAGATATTAACACAATCAAAAGTCTCACATTTTTTACAAATATCCCATGTTATTCCTTGTTTACCATTCTCAACAAATCTGATTGAGCCATAGGGACATACATTTCTGCATGCCCGGCAGCCCTTTTCCCATTTGCATACATTTTCTGCAATCATAATATGTTTTTTCTTAATCCAACTTTCCGGGTTGGCGCACCATTTGCACTGTAGGGGACATCCTGTAAAAAATACGCTCGTTCTGCAGCCTGGTCCATCATGTACAGAGAAACTCTGAATATCAAATATTAAACCTTTTTCGCTCATATTATTATCCTACCTTGCTTGATAGCCCGAACAGGTAGAAGCACCACAGGTAGAATATGCCCAGTTCTCTTTTTCCAAGCCTGTACATATCCCCATTCCGTATTTATCAGGATTCAAGAAATTTTTGCAGTTTCCGCATTTTTCAGCTGGTTTGAAATTAGCACAAGCCTCACTTCCTTCACCATCAATAGGCGCAACAGCCTTGCATAATGCACAGAGTCCTTTTTCACAATCTAAATTTATATAGTTCTTACAATCATAGTGGCGCATTACTATTACCCTCCATTCATTTTTTAAATTATGCCTTATTATTTATCATATTCAGTTCTGTAAATAACTTCATCCTGGATAGGTTTACCGATTTCACACCAGTATTGTGTAAATCCAGCTACACGAACCATAAGATCCCTGTACTTATCTGGTGTATGTTGAGCATCCCTTAATGTTTTAGAATCAACAACATTAAACTGAACATGGAATCCGCCTTTTCTCATGTAAGCACGTACAATATCAAGAAGTTTTCTTGTTCCATTTATTCCTCTTACTGCTGTCGGATGAAGTTTTAGATTCATCTGTGAATTCTGCTCCATTGAGTGGTCATAAACCGTTGCAGATTCAAATATAGCATAAACACCATTCTTATCTGTTCCTGCCGCTGCAGATAAAGAACCATCTGAATACGTTGTGCCTGCAAGTCTTCCATCAGCTGTAGCCAATGTTACAAAGCCTTGAGGACCATGTGTTGATACTGAAATCTGGCACATATATAAAGGTTTGCCATAGTATGAAGTATATCCAGGTAACATATCAAACATATAATATTGGTAATCTTTTAAAATATTATCTGCATATTTGTCACCATTCCCATATTTTGGTGCATTTATGCATGCTGCAAAAATTTCTTCGTATTTAGCAGCCTTTTCTGTAGTCTCTCTGAAGTCAGGTGAGAATACGCCTGTTTCATATGCAGTTTTAAATCCAAAGTTATTCAACAATGCATCTGTCATTTCTTCAATTGTAAACTTCTTGTCATCATATACATTCTTCTTAAGTGAAGTCAAATAATTGATAAATGTAATAGTACCACAAGATTCGAAGTTAATAGTTGCGTTATATCTTGAACCCATAGTACCTATGTGTTTACCTTTTGCGAAGCAGTCAGGTTTCAACAGTGAGTTAACAGCTGGCATGCTATACTTTCTCCAAAGATCCATCTGGATATTCATTATTGGATTAGTAACAGTAATAAGAAGTTCTAAATATTCTTTCCATTGACTTACAACTGTTTCATAAGAATCAAGTTTCTTATTATGAGCTGGGAATACCTGTTTTCCTGTTCTTGTATCTAATCCGTTTGTTAAAACAAGTTCAAGTATTTTAGGCAACGCAGTGAAATGAACACCTGTACCACATGTAGGTGATGCACCACCAGGAATCTTAGTTATTTTTCCATCATATTCAAGTGGTAAGAAGCATCCAGGTGCAGATTCCAAACATCCACCAAGGCACCATGCTCTTGCATCTTCAAGATTCATACCTTCCGGTGAATAATGTCTTAACATAAAGTTCATGCCTGTCTGGTTGTTCATCCATGCAGGATATCCAAGTCCAAGTTTTGTACAGGAAGCAGCTTTCATAAGGAAGTCTTCCGGTGTTTTTTCATCATATAATACACTTAATGTAGGTTGAGGAGTTTTGTTTCTCATACCGGCTTCAATAATTAAATATTCCAAAGGAGTAACTGCTGTAAGACCATCAGCATTCTGCCCACCCATTGAAAGGTTGTTAAATGTATTTCCGGAAAGAACGCCGCCAGATACACCAGCTGATGCAAAACATTCAATCTCTGTAATTTTAATTCTGTATAGTTCAAGAATTTCAATTATTTCTTCGTCTACCATAACGCCTTCTCTAACATCTTTCTCGTAGAATGGCTGTAGAACTTGTCCAAGTCTACCAATTGATTGACCAGACTGAGGATCTTCATTAACAACACCTAAATGACAGCAAAGTGTTATTTGGATTGCTTCCCAGAAGTTTGCAGGTTTTTTATGTGCAACATTATGCATAACCTCTGCAATTTTTTCATAATTAGCTTTTAATGCTGCATCTGTCTCAATTGAAGCTAAATATTTTGCTTGTTTTGAATAGTTTTCACACCAAGCACTTAAACCTTTAGTAATTTCTTTCATTGCTGCATAGTAATAACCCCTGCTCATACCTAAATCGCCATCTGTGCCTGCTTCTCCCATAACTTCAGCCATTTTTTCATCACATAATTGGATTATTCTGTCAAATCCATACTCCAAAGGCAAATAATAGTTCATTACTTCACGGCCCTGAGGTATTGCCCAAGAATCAAACATATGAATAACGGCTTGTGCTAGCTTTTGAAATTGGTCATAACCTGGTGTCATCTTTGAATACTTGTCGCTTAGTTCTTCTATTGAAATTCCTTTCCAAGGTTCAGATGTTCTAACAAGAACAGGAATTTCTTCCTTTCTCATACCAAACTTCTTAGCAAGGGAAATAATATTTCCATAACTTTCAGTAACGTTACCTCCGCCAGCACCAACTATGCTGACTGCATCAGCTTCACTCTCAGCAGGAGCATCAACTTCGTTCATTAAAGCTTCTGCTTGTGCATTAAAGAAACTTGCACAAACCCAAGGAAATGGAAATGCGCCTCTAACATGTTTTGTTTTTTGCATAACAAGTTTCTCATAAGGCAAAATTGTCGGTGTCATATGTGATAAGCAAGCAGCCACAGATTTAGCTCTTCTTACTTCAATTATATCACCATCGTTTTCCCACCAAGTCCTATTGTACCAGTATGGAGCTTCCATATCTGCAGTAACTTTCAAATTGTAATAGAGTTCCATGAGCCTTTTAGTGCTATCTTTTGCTTCTGGAATGTCAGATTCCAAAAGATTATCAACATCTGCCACGTCAATGCCGCGGCTTTTTAAAACGTCTTGAAGTTTGCTTTCTTTAACATTCATTAAAAATACCTCCTTGTCATTTTATTTTAGATTATTTATTCTTGGCTGCAATCCTTGTATTAGATTCTATTAACATTGAACTCAACAGAACACAAGCTAACAATAATACTGTAGCTATCAGCATAATTGATGGTATTCCTCCAAAATATTCTGCTATTCCACCTGCAATCAATGGCCACAATGCTCCTCCGAATAATTCAGCCAAACCTTGTATAGTTCCTGCTGCAGATGTCTTTAAATGGTCTGGCAAAGATTCCATTGGAATAATATTTGCGAACAGGGGTTGTGTTGATGCGGGAAAACCGCCAAAAATACAGTAAATTACAACACTTATAAAAGTTCCTGCAAAAATCCACATTCCTAGCGGACTTAAGGCACAAGCAATATAAGCAACAAACATTATAGGTTTACGACCAATTTTATCAGAAATAAAGGGCACACTTAAAGATAGAGGTATAAATATCAACCCCATAACAGAGGAAGTTATACCTCTTTGGGTTGTTGACATTCCCATGATATTTGTTAAATACATCGGTGCAAAAATCATAGTAGTCCAATATCCAGTCATACAGAAAATACCAATTATTGTACAAAGTACAAAATTTTTATTTTTAAATAATTGTCCCATAGAACTCTTTACTTGTTTATTATTATCAGTCTTTGATACTTCTACTTCCTTTATTGACATTGCTACTACAATACCTATTACTATTTGTAGTAATCCTGTTATTTTAAATACCGTAAATAAATCAAATGCAGTAATTGTTTGCGTAATGAGAATTGGTCCTAAGGTGTTGGCTATTACCGCTACTCCAGCTGCAACAATTCCAGCATTACGACCAAAAGTCCCTTTAGAAGATCGTTGTGCTAATATTGCAATCATTAAAGTCATTACAGGACCTTGGAAAAATCCAACAAGGGTACGTAAAATCAATAAGGTCGTGTATGATGATGTAAAAGAACAACTAAAAGAGATAACTCCTGCTGCAATTGTAAATGGAACTAATATCCTTTTTCTCCATCCTGTTCTGTCAGATACTATACCCATAACAATCGAGGATATTGCAAAAGCAAGGGTACTGATAGCAGTTAATGATGAAAATTGTAATGGAGAAAGACTTAAAGTCTTCATTAAAACTTCAGAGGTTAAACTAACAGTCAGCCTATCCAGGAAAATAAATCCCCAGTTTAAGAAAAATATAATAGATATCATTAAACCATAATCTTTTTTATTTATATTCTCCATAATATACCTCTTTCTTAATATAGGATGGAGATATTTATCTCCACCCTATCTATTTACAATTTAAATTAACCACCATTAGCCAAATATTTTGTGTAATACTTCAACGGACTCTTCTTTATTAAGTTTTTTATGAGAAAAGAGTTGGAACACATCATTTACTATTTCATCCGCAACTTGTTCAAAGGTAAAATCAACCTTTTCAGGAAGTTGAGGAGTAATTCCTAATTTTTGTGCAAAATCAATAACTAAGTCTTTTATGATTGTTCCTAATTCTTCTGGAGTTTCAGATCCAGTTAAAGTTCCACCAAAAATATTAATTAATTTTTTTATCTTTTCAGGTACAGCTGGTGCAGCATACTCCAATGCATATGGAAGAGCGTATGCACATGCATATCCATGCTGAATATGGAACTTTCCGCCTATAGCATGTCCAATGGCATGCCCTAAGTGACAATGCACATTAACTAACATCCATCCACCTAAGGTAGCTGAAGCTGCCATTTTGCCTCTTGCTTCCAAATTGGAACCATTTTCATGGGCAAGTGGTAAATATTTTACAACTGTTTCTATAATTTTTTCACATATTAAATCAGAGTATTCATTAGCTAAGTTAGAAGTATATCCTTCTGTAACATGAGCTAATACATCTAATCCTGTTGCAGCTGTTAGTCTTGGAGGCATTGAAGCCATTAATTCTGGATCTACAACTGCATACTCTGGGATTCCTTCTGGTGCAAGTATTGTAAATTTTTTATTTAATTTCACGTCTGTCAAAATTATTCCGTCTGATACTTCACTTCCAGTTCCAGCTGTTGTTGGAATTGCAACAGTTCCATGAGATTCATTCATTTTTACTGACATATCAGCAAATCTTGTGATTGGACCTTCATTAAATCTGGTTACATTAATTGCTTTAGCTGTATCAATGCTGCTTCCGCCGCCGATACCAATTACCATATCGCATTGTTCCTTCTTGCATATTTCAGCACCTTTTTCTACAACATGCACTGGTGGATCTGGTACAACTTCATCAAATACTACATAATCAATATTTGATTTTTTCAGAGCGTTTACAGCCTTATCAATGATTCCTGCTGCAACAGTACCCTTGTCACAAACAATCATCGGCTTCTTATAATTTGCTTCTATAACCAACTCACCTAATTGATTAATAGCTCCATTACCATAAAGAATCCTTACTCTTTGTTGCATTGTAAAATTTAACATAATATTACCCCTCCAAATAATGTTTTATTTTATAAATTCAAGCTATTTGTTATTAATTTATTATACTTATACAATAAATTATTGTATAATTAGCAACTAAAACAACAACTAGGAATTAAATCAAGATACAAAATTAACAATTAGTCATTATATACAAAAATATTGCTTTCAAATTTATTTGCAATTTGCCTTAATTTGTTTTAACAAATTTCCTAGCTTTTTCTTCTCCCCTTAATACCCTTAGTGCGCCAAAGGCTAAGGAGTCCATCTCATTCTCTCCAGCTATTATCTCAACAGGTGCAATAAACTCTACCCTTTCTTTTATCCAATCTGTTGTCATTTTTGAGTAGGCAATTCCGCCTGTTAATATTATTGCATCAACCTTTCCAGAGACAACTACTGCTAATTTTCCTATATTCTTAGCAACATTATGTGCCATTGCTTCATATATTAGAGCTGCTCTTTCATCACCATCTGCTATCCTCTTTTCTATTTCTCTAGCATCTGTTGTACCAAAATAAGCATTTAATCCAGCTTGGGCTTTAACTTTTTTCATAGCTTTTTTAAAATCGTATTCTTCAGAAGTAGCCATTTTTATCACTTGGAATATAGGTAATCCTCCGGATCTTTCTGGTGAAAATGGACCTTCATCATCGGAAATCATATCAATCATTTTACCATTTTTATGCAAAGTTAAAGTAATTCCTCCACCTAAATGAGCTACTATTAATGTTAATTCACTATAAGGTCTATTTACGTTTTGTGAATACTTCATTGCAGCTGCTCTCATATTTAAGTTATGTCCCATTCCTTTTCTTTCCATCTCAGGCAGTCCAGTTATCCTTGCTATTGGTTCTAATTCATCTACAGTTACTGGATCATATACAAAGGATGGTATTTCGTATTCCTCCGAAATGGAGTATGCTATTACAGCACCTAAATTTGATGCATGCTCATTCTGTGGATTATACCTCAATTGATCTACCATATCCTGATTAACTTCGTAGGCTCCTGATTTAACTGGAGGTAATAAACCTCCTCTAGCAACTACTGCAGTAAGGGAGCTAATTAGCACATCATTTGCTGCTAATACAGACAAAATTAAATCTCTTCTCATTTCATACTGGTCAACAACTGCATCGTATTTTGATACCTCTTTAGGATCATGTTCGATACTCTTTACAAATAATGGAGTGGTATCATCATAAACCGCTATTTTAGTGGATGTTGACCCTGGATTAATTACTAACAATCTTTCCATATAAATCCCCCCTACTTTACAGCTGCTGCACAAAGTACTAATGATAAATACTTCTCGTCAGAACTTGACCCTCTTGAAGTCAAAACAATAGGAACTTTTGCTCCTACAATAAAACCTGCCATTCTAGCACCTGCAGAATACACAAGGCTTTTTCCTAGAATGTTTCCTGCAGTAATATTTGGTACAATAAGTATATCTGCATCTCCAGTAACAGGGCTATTATAACCTTTAATTTCAGCTGATTCCTTACTCATTGTGAGATCATAGGAAATAGGACCTTCAACTATACAGTTAGTAATTACTCCATTCTGATTCATTTCTTTAAGCTTACCAGCATCAACTGATTCAGGCATTTTAGGATTAACTTTCTCAACTGCTGCCAAAACTGCTACTTTTGGTTTTTCATAGCCAAGATCAAGTAATACGTTTACAGCATTTTCAAGTATCTGTTTTTTTTGATTAAGGTCTGGATACATCATCATACCACCGTCAGTAGTAACTAAAAGTTTATGATAGCTAGGTATTTCATTAATAACAAAATGAGACATTGCATTTCCTGTTCTAAGTCCCTTTTCCTTATCCACAACTGCTCTCAAAAGATCTGCTGTTTGAATCTTACCTTTCATGATAAAATCTACATCACCTTTTGCTGCAAGCTCAACTCCTTTATAGGCTGCAGCGGCATCATCAGGAACATTGATAATATTTTTTTCACTCAAACTTCTATTTATTTTTTTCAATACTTTCTTGACTTCTTCTGCATTTCCTATTAAAACAGGCTCTACTATATTGTTCTCCACTGCTCTAAAAACAGCTTCAAGTGTATGCTCATCTTCAGCTGCTACAATAGCAACCTTCTTTTTTTCTTTAAATCCTTTAACTTTATCAATTAATTCGTCAAAATTTTTAATACTCATAATACCTTTCCTTTCATATTTGAGTTTTAATTACCACTTAAAAGTGGTTTCCTACTTATAGTAGGGAAATCAATAAATTTAATTTTATTTTGCCCATATTTCTTCTCTTGTAGGAGCATTTCCCTTTTTAGGATACGCAATCCTAGATATATTAATTAAATGCTCATATGTCAAATTTTCAGAGATACTGTTTCCGCCCCAAGAACCGCAGCCCAAACTTGTTGTTGGATTCAAGGAGTTTCCTAGACCTGCACCACCTGCCGCTACACCTGGCTGGTTTACACATAATCTACAAACTGGTAAATTTATACCCGTATAAGTAATTTTTTCTTTGTTGTTACTATGAATTGCAGCTGAATGTCCTGCTCCTTGATATAATAAATTTGCTTTTGCTATGGCTACAGCTTCCTCAAAAGTATCATAGGTAAGTGCTACAGTAACCGGACACATTTTTTCACCGCAGAGGAGCTCCTCTGATCCGTATTTTTCTGCTTTAAGTAAAATTACTTTTGTTCCATCTGGTATTTTTACACCTGCAAGGTTTGCAATAAATTGTGCTGATTGCCCTACTGTCTCAGGATTTAAATGTCCATCAACAAATATAACATTCTTGAACTTTTCAACAATCTCATCTTTACCAACATAATATGCTCCGTTTCTTTCCATTGCAGCAATCATTTCAGTTTCTTTTGATTTTGGCATTATTAATGATTGATCCCCAGCGCATATTACTCCATTATCTAGGCTTCTGCCAAATACAATGTGTGCTGCAGCTAGATCCAAATCATCATAGTCATCTGCGACAATATGCTGAACATTACCTTGTCCTACACCGAATGCAGGCTTTCCACTTGAATATGCTGCTTTAACCATACCCATACCACCTGTAGCAACTACAACATCTGACGTCTTCATTAACTCTTGAGTACCTTCAATACTTGGCTCTTTTATAATTTGTATAACATTTTCTGGAGCACCTATTTTTCTCAATGCTTCATTCATAATTTCTACAGTATGTGTTGAAACTTTTTTTGCTCTTGGATGAGGTGCAATAATTAATGTATTTCTTCCTTTAATTGCTATCATAGCATTTCCTAATGGAGTAATTGTAGGATTAGTAGTTGGTGCAACACTACCAATAACACCTTTTGGATTTGCTACATAAATCAAGCCTTTTTCTGTATCCTCACCAATAACACCAACGGATTTTTTGCCTTTCATAATAGACCACATATCTCCGCCAGTACCAAAATTTTTCATTACCTTATGTTCGTAGTTACCTAATCTGGTTTCTTCTATTGCCTCTTTTGCTAAAAGTTCCGCATTTTCCTGAATTGCTAAACCAATAGCAATACACATATCATCTACTTGCTCCTGTGTATAATTTTCAAGCTCCTTCAATGCAATTCTTGATTTTTTCATTAATTCATTAACAGTTTGATTATTACTCATAATTTTATTCCCCCATATATTTTTATTTTTTTATTTAATTTTTTTAACTTAGCTACAATAGTATCGACTGTCAATTCATCATCTTTTAATCCCATTGCTTTTCCTAAATCAATTACTTCTTCTGGAACCGCCTGGCCATTAAAATCGATTACATAAAGCAGCACTATGACATTTGCTACACCATGTGGTGTATTAAAAAGTGCTCCTAGTGAATGATACATCTTCTCCAATAATAACATTTGCTAGGATTGTAAAGTTAAACATAAATCACCCTCTTTAGACTTTATATACATTTTTGAATGTATGTTAATGTTTTAAAAATAAACGATGTTAAACATCGCTATTCTTATCATCTACTAAATCATTTGCTTTATTTATACTTATGTCTTGTGAAAAAATTATATGATTAAATGTAAATATTTTATATGCAACTAATTGTTTTGTTTGTAGTGAATTTTCTTTCGTCTTTTTCATTATTTTTCTCCGTTTAATAACATACATTACTGTTTGTATATTTATAATATCACACAAAAAATATTTTTTCAAGAATATTTTAAATATTTAATTTTTTTCCATCTGCAAAATTATGACTACCGGCATAGCTGGTGACTTGAATAACCGCCCCATGGGCAATGTCATCAAGGTAAAGATGCATAAGTTTAAAGCTGAAAATAATTTTAATTTTCAAATAAAAAAGAGTATCAATTAAGATACTCTAATTATTTTTCAATCTTAAACTTAGAAATTTCATTAAATAATACTACTGAAAGATTTTCTAATTCCTTTGATGCAGTTTCAAGTTCTAAAAACATCTTTTCTTGTTCATTTACTATTTCTTCAGCTGAGGCTGTATTAGCAGCAGCTTCTTCACTTATTGCAGATGTATTTGAAATGGCCTTATAAATATTTTCATTTTCATTTAATAATCTTTTTGCAATTTCAGATACATTAGAACTAACATTCTTAACCCCTTCAATTTCACTTTCTATTTGGTTAAATATGCTTGAAATATTTCCTATGGAACCTGTCCCTAATTCCATGTAGTTTATGCTTTCCTTCATAGTTGTTGCAGCTTCTAATACTTGATCTTGTATCTGCAATACTTCTTTTGAAATTTCTTGAGTTGAATTAGAAGATTGTTCAGCTAATTTTCTAATTTCTTCTGCAACTACAGAAAATCCTTTACCCTGCTCCCCAGCTCGTGCAGCCTCAATACTGGCATTTAAAGCTAATAGGTTTGTTTGCTCAGATATAGAAGCTATTGCAGTGGTTATATTTTCAATATTCTTAGATTTCTCCGATAGTTTTGTTATAACTTTGCTAGAAAGTAATATACTTTCTTTCATATTGTTTAATAAATCTACTGCAGAATTTAAATTTTTTGAACCATTGAATGTACTGTCCCTTGTTTCTAATATCATATTATCAATATTTACACTTATTTCTACTAACTCCTTTGATTGTTTCTCCATATCACTTACATATGTGGTAATGTTTGAAATTTCATCTGCAGTTATTTTAGCTCCTGCAGCTAGATTTACAATACTTTCTTGAATATTTTTACCACCTTCCACAACTTTAAAACTAATTTCTTTGTAATCCTTAGAAGATTGTGAAACAACATCGGAGACATTTCTCACTTTTAATATAATTCCCTTTAAATTTTCTATCATTTTATTAAAAGTAGCATTAAATCTTCCTAATTCGTCTGATGTTTCTGGTAAATAGTTAACCAAATCTCCCTCTGCTACTTTTTCAGCAATTGTAGAAACTTTTAAAAGACTATTAAAAAAGTATTTCATTAAAAATGTCAATATTATAATTAATAATACTATTGCAAAAATTGCAGCAATTATTGATGAATACAACAATGAATTTACGCTTTCCATATATTCTTTAGTTGGAACTTCCAAAAACAAATACCAATCAGTTCCTTCAACCTTAGATGAAAAGAGTATTTTTGTTTCATTATTATCTTTAAACTGTCCAGAAAAACTATCTTTAGAAATAGCTTGTTTAATCAAACTAGAATATTCACTATTAGAGCCTTTTAAAAAGTTACTATTATTGATTAATTTACTATCTGGATGAAATAATACAGTACCATCTTTATTCAGTATATATACTTTATCTGTTTTTCCTAAATGAAAACTTGTATTTTCTTTGAATACTGTAGAAACAAGACATGCACCACTTACAAGACCAACAACATTGTTACTTTTTACATCCTTTACAGGACATTCCATGGATATAATCCAATCAGAAGGATTTTGTTTGTCTTGAAATGGATTTGATATAATTTCTTTCCCCTGCATAACCATAGGAAATGTACTTTCAGAATTTATATCAAGTACTACGTTATTTTGTAAAATTAATTTCCCTTTAGTATCTCCTATTCCCAAACTATTAAAAATTCCATTATAATTTTTTTGCTCACGCTGAAAATAAGCAAGTATTTGATCATAATTCATATTAGCTACTAATTCAGTATTTGCAATTACTTCCACTTGTGATAATCTTGACTTTACCCATGAAGATAAATTTTGTGCATGAATAGTAACTGTTTGTTTTCCTGAGTTTTCTAGAGAAGATAAAATTGATTTTTTAGAATTAGTATAACAGATAATTGTAACAATACTTATTAACAGAATAAAAATAAAAGATATTATAGAAATTGCCTTAAATTGTAATGAATTCTGTTTTTTCATAAAATAACCCCCAATTATTGTTTCAGATTAAGCTGTCTTTGAAAATAAGTAGTATCTTTATTAAGTTCTTGCAATAATAAATATTTTTATAAATAAAAAGACCAATAAAGATTTAATACTCTTAAAAAAATCGTTAAATCTTCATTGGTCGGTTGCACTACTAACTCAAAATTCTTCTAGTGCCCAATACAAAGAATTTATCATAGTTCCCAATACTTAATGAAATATTCTATTTTTAATTTAGGTTGATATTTATAAATATTTTACTATTAAATATAAATTAAGTCAATATTCGTAATAATTAGAAGAAATAAATATCAGAGAACTCAATTTTAGTCTTTTCTACATTATCACTTAGACCATTATCTTCATGTTTATGTATGTTAAGTTCCTTTTCTATAAGCTTGATAGGTAGCTTAATTATGAATTCACTACCACTACCCAATTGACTTTTTACAGTAATTTCCCCCTCATGCATTTTTACAAGTGATTTTACAAGAGATAAGCCAATACCACTACCTTCCGCATGTCTTCTGAATGAAGCATCTACTTGTGTAAAGGTATCAAAGATTTTTTCAAGCATATCATCTGGAATACCAAATCCAGTATCTTTCACTGAAATTAGTATGTATTCCTTTTCATCATATATGTTTACATCTATGCTTCCTCCAGATTTAGTAAATTTAATTGAATTTGATAATAAATTTAATATGATTCTTTCAATTTTTTCTGAATCAAATGCAGTTATTTTTTCTTCTATTTCTGTATCAAAAACAAGGTTGATATTCTTTAGGCTTGCATATTCAACTACAGATAAAGTAATATCTTCAATAACTTTAATAATATTATTATTTTTTAAATTTAGGTCAAAGAAACCGATTTCTATCTTATTCATATCTATTACATTATTAATCAGTCTAATCAATCTATAGCAATTTTGCTTCATTATATTTGAATATTTAAAAAATATTCCAGTTGTAGGCATAACTGAACTATCTTTATGGGAGCTTTCTAATAGCTGTAAAGAACTATATATAATATTAATTGGTGTCTTTAATTCATGTGATATAATTGAAAAAAATTGAGTCTTTAAATTATTATATTTATTAGATTCTTCTAGTAATAAATTTTTCTTTAATATCTCAATTTCTAAGTTTTTTGAGATTTTCTTAAGTTTTAGTTCTTCATAACCTATTTTTGAAAGAGCGTTTGCAATTGTGAATAACACTTCTGCTGCAGCTTTTACATTTTTTTCTGCAGTAATTTTGACTTTTTTCACTGATTTTATGCATTCATCTTCATTAACCCCTATTTCTTTTGCAGTTCTCTTGAACTCTGATTCTACGGGAGGTAAAATTAAGACTTGTCCACCTAAAATAGTTCCTATTTGCTTTCCATCCACTAATATTGGCGCTGCAAAATCAATTAATCCTGCATGACATTTATATATATAAGGTTTGCCAGTTCTTGCAGCTTCTTCGCCGGCTTTCCTATGTGACTCAGCACATTTACTACCTCCTATAGTAGTAGACTGTATAAAGTGCATACAAAAATCTGTATAAGAACTTGGTTTGGTTACTGGGTTTCCATTAATATCTACAGTTACACTAGCAATATCCATGCTCTCGGCAAAATTATCCTGAAACTTTTGTAGCACGTTGATATCAATAACATCCTTTATTTGAAGTGAATCTATATTAATGCAACTATTACTATTTATGTTCATAATCTTAACTCCTCCAATATTTTAATTACATTTCTATGAATTATTTCTGTGAAATTATTCTCATCTATTCTAAAAATATCCAAAGCATATGTAATTATTTTACACTAAATTACTAATAACTACAATATATAACTATAAGAATGTAACTATAAAATTATAGGAAAAACACAGGGGTTTCCCTGTGTTTTAACTGATATTAAAGAATATCGTAAGTTTTTTTGTTTAAAGCTATATTGTTACAATATTTATTTTTTTAA
>Ga0183101_1000460_pt2 | contig 18374 bp, 19 predicted proteins | sample Biomet3_FD_127790 | JGI IMG/M metagenome (GOLD analysis project Ga0183101, IMG submission 127790) | Microbial communities from bioreactor (seeded with sewage sludge) at LBNL, California, USA - Biofuel metagenome 3 | ecosystem: Engineered > Bioreactor > Anaerobic > Unclassified ...
TTTCAATACTTGATGAGTAGTACTCCACGATAGTGGGATTAAGTTTGTAAAATTCCTTAATATTTGATAGAAGAAAATTTTGATAATTAGAATGGCTACGCCAGCTACCTAACATAAAAACACCTCATAATTGTTTTGTAAATAGATTCCATATTGCGAGGCTCCAAATTTTATTGATTTTGTCAAGTGTTTTTGAAAAAAGTAAATGAATTTTTTAATATTTTGTTTGAAATTCTGGGCGGAAGAACAAAAAAGAACCCTCCGGGATTAAGATAAATGGAGGCCTAAGGGTTTCCGAATACATTTTATAATTTAATGGAGGAATTAATATGACCGAAAATAATAAATCTAAAAGTCATGTAGAAAAGAGCGGTATTAATCAAAAAACTTTTTCCATCAGTGAAAAGGTAACCGTTGAAAAGGTCTCATTTAAAAACAGGTATGGAATTACTATCGCGGCAGATATGTATTTGTCTAAAGATATTGATAAATCTGAAAAACATCCTGCTCTTATTGTTGGCACGCCTTATGGTGGAGTTAAGGAACAAGGTGCAGGAATTTATGCACAAACAATGGCAGAGCGCGGATTTGTATCTATGGCATTTGATGAATCTTATAACGGAGAAAGTAGTGGAGAGCCAAGACGTGTTTCATCGCCAGATATCTTTGCTGAGGATTTCAGTGCAGCGGTGGACTATATAGGAACTCGGACCTTTGTAGATAGAAGTAAAATTGGGGTAATTGGCATTTGTGGAAGTGGAGGCTTTGCAGTCACTGCTGCCCAGGTTGATAAACGAATTAAAGCTGTTGCTACCGTGAGTATGTACGATATGAGTAGAGTGATGCGCAATGGATGGAAAGATAGCATGACCGACGAACAACGCAACCAAACTCTCGACCAGCTTGGCGAGCAGCGTTGGAAAGATTTTGTAAACGGAGATCCAGAATTAGCTCCAGCTTTTCCTAGCGAGCCTGTTGATACTATACCTGAAGGATTAGACCCTATTTCAAGTGAGTTTTTTGAATATTATGCAATGAAGCGTGGGTTTCATCCGAATTCAAAAGGCGCATTTACGATAACAAGCGCTATGTCCTTTATGAATTTCCCTTTGATGAACTATATCAAATCAATCTCGCCAAGACCGATTTTGTTTATCATTGGCGAACATGCGCATTCTAGATATTTTAGTGAAGATGCATACGAAATGGCTGCTGAGCCCAAAGAACTGTATGTGGTTCCTGATGCTAGTCATGTGGATCTCTACGATAGAACAGATTTAATTCCATTTGATAAGCTAGAATCATTTTTTACAGAAAATATGTAAACGAATATTGCACTTATGCCATCAGTTAGTATCAGATTATGTGCGTAATTATATTAGTATAAAATGTGCAACATAAATATAGGAAACAATTTAAGATTTAGAGGTGATATTAATGAGTAATTTAGAAGAATTAAAAGCATCTACCGTATTTCCTATGGGAGAAGAGAACAAAATGTTTGAGAAGTACTTTATAGGAAAGAGCTATTTAAATCTGTTGACTATGGAAAGAATAGTGATAGGTAATGTAACATTTGAACCAGGATGCCGGAACAACTGGCATGTACATCATAAAGGCGGACAGATTCTGTTATGTACAGCGGGCAGAGGCTATTATCAAGAATGGGGAAAAGAACCACAAGAGTTACATCCTGGAGATGTTATAAATATTTCACCAGAAGTAAAACATTGGCATGGAGCCGCACCAGACAGCTGGTTTGCACATCTTGCAGTAGAAGTTCCGGCAGAAGGTGCGTCTAACGAGTGGTTAGAGCCTGTATCTGATGAAGAATATGGAAAGCTAAAATGGTAGGAATAAAAATGTAGAGAACATATATTGGTTTCCTTGGAACCTTAAATATTATTTACTGTATTAATAAAATTGCAAAATAATAAAAAATTGATTTATGTGCAAGAAATGTGCAGGAATGGAGAGAAGAATGAATTTAGATTTTACTTATCAAAACCCAACAACAATATATTTTGGAAAGACTGCTTTAGATAACTTAAGCAGTGAACTTGCAAATTATGGTGATACAATCATGCTTGCTTATGGAAAAGGTGCCATTAAGAAAAGCGGACTTTATGACCAGATTATATCTATCTTAAAGGAAAGCGGTAAAAACATAGTGGAATTATCCGGAATTATGGCGAATCCTACTTATGAAAAGGTGATGGGAGGTGCTGCTCTTGTACGTGAGAATAGTGTAGATTTGATTTTAGCAGTTGGCGGAGGTTCTGTAATTGATTGTGCAAAGGCCGTTTCCGTATCTGCATATTGTGAAGGTGATGCATGGACACGTTACTGGTTAAAATTTGAGCCTGTAGATAATAAAATAGTACCAGTTGCATCCATTCTTACATTGGCAGGAACAGGATCAGAAATGAATGCTGGATCAGTTATTACCAACGATGATATGAAACTTAAGATGGGACGGGTTTTTCCATCAAATGTAAATCCAAAATTTTCAATATTAAATCCAGAATATACATTTACATTACCTACATATCAGATGGTAAGTGGAATTTTTGATATGATGTCACATTTAATGGAAGCTTATTTCTCAGGTGAAGATGACACTACTTCTGACTATTTGATTGAAGGACTTCTTCATTCTATTATCAACAGTGCAAAAATTGCAGTGAAAGATCCTAAAGATTATGAGGCAAGAAGTAATTTAATGTGGAGTTCTACTCTTGCAATGAACCCAATTATGGGCTTAAGCAAACCCCAAGATTGGGAAGTGCATATGATTGAACATCAGCTTGGTGCTTATACAGATTGTGCACATGGTATGGGACTCGCAGCAGTATCACTTCCATATTACAGATATATATATAAGTTTGGTTTAGATAAGTTTGTTCGCTTTGCTAAACAAGTATGGGGTATTGATGAAACTGGAAAGACTAAGGAAGCAGTTGCTTTAGAAGGTATTGACGCCATGGAAAGTTTTATAAGAGAATGTGGTATAGTAACGAGCCTCAAGGAACTTGGTGCAACAGAAGAAATGCTTCCACTAATTGCAAATTCAACTGTACTACTTGCAGGCGGATATAAAGTATTAACTGCAGAGGAAGTCTTAGAAATTTTAAAGACTGCATATGCCGCGGTATAGGACGGCTCAGTAAACTTCAAATATAATATAGAATTAAAAGAAAGGAATAAGATTATGAAAAAGCAAACAGCAGGCAGAGATGCTCTGGGGGCATTTGCACCAAAATTTGCAGAATTAAACGATGATGTTCTTTTTGGAGAAGTCTGGTCAAGGGAAGATAAATTATCATTAAGAGATCGCAGTATCATTACTGTAACTGCACTAATGACAAAAGGTATATTTGATAATTCCCTAAAATATCATATCATCAATGCAAAGAATCATGGTGTTAGTGCTGAGGAAATATCAGAAATCATTACGCATCTTGCGTTCTACGTAGGATGGCCTAATGCGTGGGCAGCATTTGCATTGGCGAAAGAAGTATACGTTGAATAATCTAATGGTGTGAATCAGTAATAGATGAAGAATATAGTGAACTTAAGTAATGCATAATGAGTAAACAGACCACCGATTAAGGATATAAGTTCTTGTTCAGTGGTCTGTTGCCTTGCACAGATTGAAAAGTTCATTTATTAATGAAGTGTAAACTTGAATCAGATGGGAGTATTAGAGCGGGTAGTCATCGGATAAATTTAATATGTAACTATAATAACAGGAGGTATAAACGTGAAAAGGAGAAAGAAGATGATATTATATTTAACAAGTTTCTTAATTCTACTATGTATTGGTATTACATTGTTTATAAACCTAGACCCAGTTTTCGGTGGGAATCTAACTAAAGAGCAAAAAGAGTATTATAGTCAATTTAAAAATTATGTTAATGGTAAATTTGTCAATGAGATTCCAACAAGCTTGAAGATGAGTCTATCAGAACAAATATCGATGATTAAGGAATCTTTTGCAGGCGCCAAAGGCCGTAATCCTGATGGTGTAATTCTTGCCTCTAAGATTGATTGGAATAAAATCAAAAGTGAAAAAGATAGTTTAACTTGGCTTGGGCACTCTGCATTTTTACTTAGTATCGATAATAAAAAAATACTTTTAAATCCTATGCTTAGTCCTGGGTTCATATGACACCAGAAGAAGCAGTACAAGCTAATTTGGATGTAGATGGTAAGAATATGGTGTTAGCCCATTGGGGAGCTTTTTCATTAGCTTTTCATGGCTGGAACGAACCTATAGAACGGGCGATAAAAACGGCAAAAGAAAAAGAAGTTAATCTAATCGCCCCTGAAATTGGTCAAACTGTACAGTTAGATTCAGACTTACACAGTCCTATTTCTCCATGGTGGGATTTTTAATTTGAAAAACTCATAGTGGATAAAATACTTTAAATTAACTTTTTCTTATATTAGTTTAACAAAATGAAAAAAAAAAGCTTGACTTAAAGTTAACTCCAAGTGATAGACTAAATTCTAAGGAGAAAAACATTGAAACAAAAAAAGAATATTCTTACATAGCAGAGGGATTAAAATGAAGAAGATTAAAATAATAATTATTACAATTATAATAATTCTTGTAAGCGTAATGTCAGCGATATACCTATATAAACCTAGACCAATTACTAAAACTACAGCAACAGTAAAATCAAATGTAGATCTTGCTTTTGCTGTGTTAGGAGATGTTCATGGAAATATTGATAGCTTTCAAAGGACTATCAATGATTTATATAGAATAAATCCTGGTATAGATGCATTAGTATTAAATGGGGATACCGTAGATCAAAGTATTGAAGAGCAGTATGATTCAGTAAAAAAGGCTTTAAGCAAAAATAAAGATTTGTTACCTGAAACAGTTATCAAGAATATAGGGAATCATGAGTTTTTTAATTATAGCGAAGGGGTAAATTCACCACAGCAAGTTCAAGTATTTATAAACAGATATCTTGAATTTTCTGGGGAAGAAAAAGTGTATCATGATACATGGGTGAAGGGTTATCATTTTATATCATTAGGATCTGAAGATGGTAATTCTAAAACATTAGATTCAATAAAAGCTTTTATATCTAAGGAGCAACAAAATTGGCTAAGAGAAAAATTAGCTGAAAATTATCAAAAGGGAAAGCCTATATTTGTATTTCTGCATCAACCTCTTGTTTTTAAATATGGAACTAAAACTTATGTTGGAGTTGCACAAAGTGATCAAATTAAAGAAATACTATCACAATATCCAGAAGTAATATTATTTTCATCTCACACCCATAGAGATTTAGATGCTAATAGTGCTGAATTAAATAACCCATTTACAATGATTAATACAGGAGCTGTTGGTTATACCTTAATACCTGATGAAAGTAGTCAAAGAGGTATGAGAAGAGAATCATCTTATATTAAAGGGTTGTATATTGAAGTCAATGGTAATAAGGTTGTTGTTAAAGGCAGGAACATTAAAGAAAAGCAGTGGATATTTACAAAAGAGATTTCTAAAGAATGATGTGATTGGTTAAACACGGAACATTATAAAACGATGTTTATTTAATAAAATCAGAAAGATATATTGACTTGGAGTTAACTCAAAGTGATATCCTTAGATAGGAGGTGCATAATATGGAATATCGAATTTTAGGAAGAACAGGAATTAAAGTAAGTGCCATTGGTATTGGCAGTGAGGGGTTTGAAAATAAAAGTTATGAAGATTGCGAAGCAATTATTGATTGTGCAATGAATGAAGGTATTAATTTTATTGATATATATAATTCAAATCCGGAAGCTAGAAGTAATGTTGGAAAAGCGTTAAGTAAATATCCTCGAAACAGTTTTGTTATTGAAGGACATCTATGTTCTATGTGGGATAGGGGACAATATAGACGTACCAGGGATATTAATGAAGTTGTCAATGCATATGAAGACTTTTTAGATAGAATGCAGTTAGACTATGTGGATGTAGGGATGATTCATTATGTTGATGATCAAAAAGATTTTGATAACATTTTCAATGGAGAAATAATTAAATATGCAAAAAAATTAAAGGAAAAAGGATTTATTAAGTCTTTAGGAATATCAACACATAATACAGATATTGCTTTTAGAGCAGTGGAAACAGGAATAATTGATGTAATTTTATTTAGTATCAATGCTGCTTATGATATGTTACCAGCCAATGAGGATGTAAACATACTGTTTGAAGAAAGTACTTTTAAAAACAGAACTTATGAAGGTATTGATTCAAAACGTGATAAGTTATACCAAACTTGTGAAAATGCGGGCATTGCTTTAACTGTTATGAAAGGATATGCTGCTGGAGTGTTGCTAAGTGACAAAGAATCTCCTTTTGAGAAAGCACTGACCCCAGTACAATGTTTACATTACTGTTTAACCAGACCGGCAGTTGCTTCCGTAATGATTGGAGTATCTAATAGGTCTCAAATACTTGCAGCAACCGCCTATGTAACTGCAAGTAATAAAGAAAAAGATTATAGTGAAGTTCTTGCAAATGCACCAAGAAGTTCATTTAGCGGACATTGTATGTATTGTGGACATTGTGCCCCATGTTCGAAAAAGATAGATATTGCATCAGTAAATAAATATTTAGATTTAGCATTAATTCAAGAAGATGTTCCTGAAACATTAAAGAATCATTATGACTTATTAGAACATCACGCAAGTGAGTGCATAGGATGTGAGTCATGTATGAAAAACTGTCCATTTGGTGTGGATATTATTAATAAAATGAAACAGGCAGTTAAACTATTTGGCAATTAAATTAAAAACAAATTGTATGAGTTTTGGATATTTAAACGGAGAATATTTGCAAGTCTATAGCATTAGATAAGTAGCTGCTCCTATTAAGAGCAACTACTTGTTTTTTATATCTGAAATTATATACTAAATTGTGTATTGCTTATGCTGATTGAGAAACATTAATTTTTTGGTTTTTCTTTTTAATAAGATCAACTATCGATTTAATGAGAAATCCTCCACATAAAGATACAACCATGAAAATCAGCATTATTGTAATATTATGATTAAGAATTGAAGAGTTTGTTCCAGATATAACCATTCTAAGTGAATTTACTGAGTAGGTCATAGGTATCACTTTTCCAACAGTTCTATAAAATGCAGGAAGTGCTTCTATTGGGAAAGTTCCTCCTGAAGAAGAAAGTTGTAGTAAAAATACTATAAACATAATTGGTGATCCTGCAATGCCTATGGCATGACTCACTCCATACATAATACTAAAGAATACTATAGCTATAAATATATTGCTTAAATAGAATCCAGTTATGCTAAAAGGGGTAATATTCAATTCTTTTACAAGTACAAAATTTAAGATTAAAGCTTGAATAATAACTAAACCTGACCCTACAATAAATTTTCCGGTAAAGCTGTTCATAAACTTACCCTTAAATACATTTTGAGATTTAGCAATTGAAAGTAATATGCTTATGAACATTGCACCTAACCATAGTGACAGGGAGATAAAGTATGGTCCAAAGCCTTCACCATAGTATTTTACGTTATTTATAGAGTTGTCTTTTAAGGTTACAGGTTCTGAAACAAACTTAGACATATCCTCAGAATTAAATTTGAGGTTGTTACTTATTTTAGCATAGCCATCATTTAGTCCATCCCTAAGCTTAATATCTCCATCGTTAACCTTCTGTAAACCATCCTTTAAGGAAACTGAGCCACTGCTCAGCTGTACTAACCCATCTGATAGCTCACTTGTCTTTGTGGCAGCAGTACTTAATCCTTCTTGTAAACTGATATTGCCATTATTAACAGCTTTCAAACCATCCTTCAATGATATTGAACCACTATTCAGCTGGTATAAACCAGTTCCAAGGTCTCCAGTTTTATCGGTAACAGTATTTAATCCTGTAAGTATGTTGCTGCTTCCATTTTCAATTCCCTTGGCTCCGTATATTAATTCATCTAATCCTGCAGCTGCTTTGCTTTGAGTATCAGCTAAACCACTAGCCAACTGCTCCGTACCCTCAGAAACTTGCTTAGTACCTTCTTTAAGCTGTTTAAGGCTGCCAACAATTGGTTCTGCTGAAGCTGCTGCTTTTCTAAGTGGGACTTCAATATTAGCACTCAAATTAGAATTATTAATATTATTAATTGCTAGTATTGCAGCTGTCAGGTTAGCTTTATCCTCCTGGCTTAAGTTAGAATTTTTAATATTATTTAGTTCAGCATTCATTATTGAAGCTGCCTGACTAATTCCATCAGAAGATTGCTTAACACCATCTGCCAGTGTATTAAGACCTGTATTAAGGGAAGTATTTAATTGTTCTGCACCTTGCTCGATAAGCGCAGTATTATTACTAACATCAGAAGCTCCTTTTACTAATACAGAAACCTGATTATTTGGTTTAGTTAAATTACTTTTAAGAGTATTAAGTCCATCAACTAAGGTGGAAGAACCGCTTACTAATTGGTTTTGAGCATTAGTAATGTTTTTTAAACCGGATAGAAGTTTTTCTGAACCTCCTGCTACTTCACTAAGTCCATTGGATAAATCACTACTTCCAGTAAGCAGCTTTTGGGTTCCATCTTGTAGTTTTGCTGATGCATCAGCAGCCTGATTTAAGCCACTTACAAGTTGTATTGAGCCACTGGCAGCTTTTTGAGTACCAGTCGCTAGTTCATTGCTTCCATCTAATAGCTTTTGTGTACCAGATTGAAGTTCACCGGCTCCATCACCGGCATTCTTGATAGAAACTTTCACATTATATAAACTGTCAACTAAAGCTTTTGAAATTTCCTTTTGAATGCTAGAACTCACCTCTGATTTAATGCTATCTGCAACTTTTGCGGAAATCTGAGAAAAAATAAAATTCTTTCCTTTATTGCTTACATAAATTATATCTGGATTTTTAAAGTTTCCATCCTGAGCATTTGCAATTTTTTCTGAGAAGTTTACTGGTATTTCTATAACTGCATAATATTCTGTGCCTTCTACCCCTTCTATAGCTTCTTCATGACCTACAAACTTCCAGGCAACTTTTTTGTTGTCTTTGAGGTTATTCTCTATCTCTTTGCCTACCGCATATTCTTTTCCATCCCTTGTAACTGATTTATCAAGGTTTACAAAAGCTACAGGTACGCTATTGATTTTACTATAAACATCCCAAACACTTCCAAGGTAAATAGAGGAATAAAGCATTGGTACAAGTAATACAGCGATAATTGATATAATCAAAATTGGTATTATAGATTTCTTATTTTCTTTTGTTTTCTTTAAACTCATACCTATCTCCTTTTTTACGATAATATTTTTAGTTTTTATTGATAAGAACATTTATATTTTAATCGACATATGTGTATTATATTAGGTGTATTGCACATTATCAATCGTTACTATATGGTTGTTTTGCTGATTAATCAACAGATATACAACATATGTTGATTATTTTTAAAATAATTTTCTTACTGGAGGTATTTATGATGCAAGAACAGAAGATTGACAGGCGTATCCGCAAAACGAAAAAAGTTCTTCTTGAAAGCCTAATAAAACTTATGTCTGAAAAGAAAATCAATAATATTACAGTAAAAGAACTTACTGATTTAGCGGATGTGAACAGATCAACTTTTTACCTTTATTACAAGGATATATTTGATATGGTGGAACAAATAGAAACAGAAATGCTTACTGATTTCAGTACGGCCTTTGAGAAGTTTAGGAAGGAAGCAAATAACTATGAAAATTTACTAACCTTTTTTACATATGTATTTGAGTTTATACAAAGTAATGCTGAAATTAGTAAAATATTACTTGGTCCCGATGGTGACTATTATTTTATAGAAAAGTTCAAGGATGCTATTATTCAGTCTAAGCCACCTTTTGATGATTCAGTATCAAAAATAAAAATTCATTATCTTAGACCTTTCATCATATCAGGATGTATCGGGGTGATACAACAGTGGCTAGAAGATGGCATGAATGTTTCTACAAAAGATATGGCCACAATTATCACTGAAATGATTCCAAACAGCAGTAAGACTATGTGATTTAATGCAATAATTCCAGATATCAATGAGAAATGAAAAAGATGACTCAGTTTTGTACAGAAATCATCTTCTTAATGGATTAAAACTTTTTTATGTCCCTGACAAAGAATGTATCTTAAAGATTCACGGTTATTTATATTATTAATGAATTTATATTTTCCTTATCACTTGGTTCTAATAAGATATATTTTAATATACTTAATCCTTTTTCTAATTCACTAGAATTAGCAGCGGATGAAAGTGACACACGTAAAAATTGTTTTTTTTCATAATTTCCCACTAAAAATCGATTTGAATGATAAACACGGATTCCTTTTGCTAAAGCTTTTTTTTCAAATTGATTTGCATCAAATCTTTGATTCAATGGAAGTAAACGAAAGAAACTGTCCTGATTTTCATTTGGATTTTCTATTTCAAAATATCTTTTATAGATTTCGTTACGTTCTTTTGAAATTAATCTCTTTTCCTCAATTATTTTGTCTGCCATTCCAGTATTGATTAGTTCAGCGATAATCTCTGCGTTTAATGCAGGGGTTTTTATGTTTATATTATAAACTCCACGGATTATTTTTGAAGAATATTTATCAGGATAAACCATAAAGGCTACCCGAGTTCCTGAACATAAAGACTTTGAGGTACTGTTAATATAAATGGACTGTTCAGGTATAAAACTGGTAATAGGAAGATAGTTTTCTGGGGCGAGAAAAGAATAAATAGCATCTTCAATTAAGATAAGATTATTCTTTTTTATAATTTTTGCAATTTCCTGCCTTCGTTCCATATTCATTAAAATTGCTGTAGGATTATTACAAGAAGGTACCAGATATATACCTTGTATGTTATTCAATTTACATTGGGCATCCAATTCCTCTGGTTTCATTCCAAAAGTATCTCCCTCTATTGGAATCAGTTGAATATTTAACATATTCGCTAATTGAATAAAATTAGGATAGGTGTACTTATCAACCGCAATTTTATCCCCTGAGTGAAAAAGAGAAATTAAGGTCAGTGTGAGGGAATTCTGGCCGCCAGATGTGATTGCAATATTTTCAATATTTGCATCCATATTATATTTATGCAACCATTTTCGAGCAGACATTTTGTGGTAGGGAGTACCTAATGGGGAACTATAATCTAATAACTTTTCTAAATACCCCTTTGATAAAACATTTTTAGTTGTTTCTGCCACAAGAGAATTGAAATGGTCAAGAGGTTTAATAATTGCCATTTCTATATAGTTTTTGTGTGTTTCACTATCTGCGATTGAAATAGTTGCCCCTGCATTTGGTGCAACGAAAGTACCTTTCCCAGTGGTAGCATAAATCAATCCTTTTAATTCACATATTTTAAATGCTCTTGTTATGGTGCTAAGGTTAATATCCAGGTAGTCTGCCAGTTCCCGTTGGGGAGGCAGCTTTGTGTTTGGAGCAAGATAACCATTTAAAATATCATATTCTAGCAAGTTTGCAATAGAAAGGTACAGTGGTGATGTAAGCTGATTTTTATTAGGTTTCCAAGTCATTGGATAGTTTTCAAAAGAATTTACAGGCATATAGACCTCCTAGTATTCCTCTGGGCTACGTAAAGATTATTAGTCTTTACATATTCTAAAATTGTGTTGCATACAATTATAGCATTGAAACCATACAATAGCAATGATACAATCTGTTTATGATATGAATTGTATGAAATAAGGAGGGGGTTATTATGAAGTATTATGTAGTAGATGCATTTGCAGAAAAAGTGTTTGAGGGGAACCCAGCAGGGGTATGTATATTGGATGAATGGTTATCTGATGAAGTTATGCAGAAAATCGCCATTGAAAATAATCTTTCCGAAACTGCATTTGCTGTAAAAGAGGGAGATTGTTATCGGTTAAGATGGTTTACTCCCGGAAATGAGATTGACCTTTGCGGCCATGCTACTTTGGCAACAGCTTATGTAATTGCCAACTATTATGAGAAGGATGCAGAGATACTAAAATTCCAGACACTTAGCGGTGAGCTTGATGTTGTAAAAAAGGGTGAACTTTATGAAATGGACTTCCCTAGCAGAATGCCTGAAGTAATTTTGATTACAGAGCAAATGATTGACGCTCTTGGGATAAAGCCTATAGAAGCCTATCTGGGCAGAGATTTGATGTTTGTACTAGAGAAGGAAGAAGATGTTCGAAATGCGGACCCCGACTTTTCTAAGATGGCAAATCTAACTGATGGACTTGGTGTTTCAATAACGGCGAAAAGCGAAAAATATGACTTTGCTTCAAGAAGCTTTTTCCCTAAGCTTAATGTAAATGAGGATCCTGTGTGTGGTTCTGCACATTGCAACTTTATTCCATATTGGGCTAAGTGCCTTGGCAAGGATGAGATGGTAGCAAGACAGCTTTCCAAACGGGGAGGAACATTATATTGCAAATATTGTGGAGATAGAGTAAAAATCAGTGGATCAGCAGCTTTATATGCTGTTGCTGATATTCGAGTAAAATAAAGGAGGGGGTTTAAGGTGAAAGCAGAAAGAAAAATTAAAGAATTGGTTAAAGGCTTCATTGATACTATCCCAATAGGGATAAGTGTTTCAATATATGGAGTTGTTTACGGGGTGATGGCATGTAAAGCAGGACTTTCAATATTTGAGACTATAGCTATGTCTGCGTTTATTTTTGCAGGAGCTTCGCAAATGACTGCGGTTCAGATGATAGCAATTGGAAGCAGTCCGGTGTCGATAATAATAACTGTTTTGATTATTAATCTAAGACATTTTTTACTGGCAGCGTCCATGTCACCCCATTTAAAACATGAATCGAACAAGATGAAAATGCTTAGTTCTTTTTTTATGACAGATGAAAGCTATGCTGTAACATACAGCCATTTCCAGACTAGCAGACCTACCGGTCTTTATTTTCTTGGGAGTGGTTTGAATATTTATGTATTATGGGGTGTGTCGGGGGGTATCGGGTACTTTTTCGGTAACATTATTTCGAGTCAGCTGAATTATATTTTTGATTTTGCTTTTGTGGCTGCATTTATAGGTATGATTGTACCTATGGTAAAAGACTTTCCCACTGTTGTTACAGTAATAGCCTCAGGAGTTATTTCAATAGTAGGAAGTAAATTGCTTCCTGGAAAATGGTATATAATCATTGCAGGAATATTAGCAAGTCTAGCCGGATATCTGGTATCATTATTCATGGCTAAAGAAGATATTGAAGAAGACGTGATTAAGGGGGAAGCGGATTATGAGCATTAAAATGATATTGATAATACTGGGTGCGGGACTTGCCACATATTGTACTCGTTTTCCACTTATGATAATTTCAAGCAAAGGGGAAATACCTCCAAAATTGACTAGATTCATGAGCTTTATTGCTCCTGCAGTATTGACCTCGCTAATAGTTCCTACTGTTTTTATGAAACAGGGTAATATTGATATTTCCTTTAACAATAATTATATAATTGCCTCAGTTATTACAGCCCTGTCAGCATATTTTTCAAAAAACATGTTGATGACGGTACTGATTGGCATATGTACTGTGGGAATACTTATGTACATCTTATAGGAAAAAGGCTTATGAAAGGCGAAGAAATATCCTCTGAGATGGCTTTAAAGCAATGGATTAAATCTGTTAGGAAGTTAAATTAGTAAAAAACATAGAGAATTTAATTCATAAGAATAAAAGGTGCTAAATAAAGTAATTTGTATTTTTTTCTATATACTATATAATATTAACATAATATATCTTAGGGGGGTTATCCTTATATGAAGAATATACTAACAGAAGAAAATATGAATAAATTAAAAGAGGAATTAGAATATAGAATGACCGTAAAAAGAGCTGAAATAGCAAGGGAAAAATTGGTAGCTGCTGCACATGGCGATAGATCGGAAAATGCAGAATATAAAGAAGCTTGCGCAAACTATAGAGAAAATGATAATAGAATTCAATATTTATTAAGTATGATTTCAACTGCAACTATAATAGATGATAAAAATCTAGATAAATCAGTACTGGGGGTTAACAGTAAATTTAGAATTAAGTTTATAGAGGATGAAGATGAAGCAATTACATCATTAGTAACTACTGTGGATTCGGACCCAGAAAATATGCTTATAAGTGTAGAATCAGATTTAGGAAAAGCATTAATAGGCAAAAAAGTTGGAGATATAATTGAAGTTAATGCTCCAAGTGAAAAATATACAGTAGAAATATTAAAAATATTGTAAGAGTTTATAAGTTTTATTTTTGAAAGGTGCCGTAAATGTAGATAATTACGACACTTTTGCTAAATTACTCCCGTTTCTCATAAACCAAGTCCAAGTTAAACCTTCATCAGATATAGTTTTATACCAGCGGATTTACGGGCAGTCATTGGATAAAAAAGAGTATCTTCGTTTACGAAGATACTCTTTTAAATTATATAAAACACATTGACAATAAAAGGTATCAATGTTACAATAATTAAATACATACTATATCATTTTAATGATAACACATTTAAAAATAAAAGTCAATACTTTTTTGAAAGGAAGTTTTAAAAGTGAAAAATTCTATTGATTTATTTAAAAGTAACTTACTAGAGAAACAAGTTTTTAATGACATATTTCAGTGTAATGAATTTACAAGTGAATATGGATTAAAGCTTTCTGAGGAAGATGTTAAAGAAATTATTAACACAAGAAATGTAGCACTCCAAAAAAGCGGAAGGATAGAGTTTAATGGTCAAATTATAAACAAAATTATTACAGCTTTTTATGATTCACCATATATATCACAATATAATTACAGTGATACAATAAATGAACTTGTGGAGATTTTTTATAATTATAAGAATGAAACTCTAGATTATATAAGTGATGATGAATTAATAGAAATTATGAAGGAGAAATTTGATAACTATTGCCAAGGATCATTAGAGCTTTTAGAAGGAAAAGTATTATATAAAATCGCTGACAATATAAGAAGTGGTTTTAAGGATTATACAAATCTTGATAATGAAAAGGAATGATAGATTATGGGGAAAAGTAATGCTATTCAAAAATATGGCTATTTTATAGGAGATAAGTTTAGTGAGGAAGATTTTTTTAAGGATGTTTTAGCAAGCTGTTATGAGAAAAAGCTGCTAGATGAGAACATTTTAGGTAATATATACTATGAAAGAATGGAACTTTTAAAGGTTAAATTAAAGTATTATACAAAAGATGAGAGCAGTTCAGTTATGGTAGAGACCGCTGAAAGTATTTCACAGTGCATTGATTATACTATAGGAATTTATTTAAAAACCTTTGAAAATATAGAACTTATAATAGAGGAACTAAAGTATAATAGCTTATTTGATATGCTAAAAATGGGGCAGGATTTAATCAATAAAAAAATATTAGACAGTAAGAGGCTTTTTTATAAAATTAATAAAAGCAAACTTAAGGTTCATAATTACTCATATAACGATACTATAGATTATGGTATTCTATTATTTTTTAAAGAATACGATGATTTTTTTGCAGCTCATGAAACTCCAGGATCAATAGATTATCAGCTTTACATTGATAATATGAACTATATAGGTATTGAATATATATATAATTATTTAAACAACTTGAGCTTAGAAAATGAGTTTTGTAATAACTTTGATATTAGTGAAATTAATAGGCTACTAAAAGGCTATGATAAAAAGTGCGAATTGTTACTAATAAATATATTTGAATTACTATTGATTAACTCACTAGGGGTAATCGCTTGTGGAAAAGACTTAAATAGTCTTAATATTAATAATCTGGATAGGGAATATATAAAAAATAAGTTGAAAAAATTAACTTTAGAAGAATTTCAAGAAGAATTATTAAAATATGCAAAAATATGTTGGAAAATTTTAGAGGTTAAAAATGAAGCATTGGTAATGTATATTAAAAATTCTACATTAAAAGTAGCTTCATTGATAAAGGAAAGCATAAAACTAAATAAGTTAGAAACAGTATTCATATCCTTTAATAAGGATAATGGTAATGAAATGATTGAATATACCGATGGTGAAAAGATGGCAAACTCTAAATTTAAAAAATTAAGCGAAAAAATTCAGGAGTGCTCTTTAGTGGAAGACAAAATTGAATTAATTAGAAATAACATTAAGAGCTTGGAAGACTTAGTTGATATGTTAAATGCTGATTGTTTATTTGAAGATGAATATATTATGTATTTCAAAAGCTTATCTAAAATGGAAATTACTCTTTTATCAAAGTATATATATGAGCTAAGTTTTGAAAATGAATATGAAAAAGAATGGTATTATGAATTTAATAAGTACATTTTGGGTTTAAGTGAAGAAGAACAGATAGCAATAGGAGAGCTTAAAGAAAGAATACAGTTATAAATAAAAATAGAAATTCTAATAATAGCAAACTTAGATAGTATGTATGTTCTCTAAATACTGGGGTTGAAGATTTAGATTAGTTATCAAAAGAAAGCCCTTCAAAACTGAAGGGCAAAATAGAACTTGTTAATTACACAAAACTATCTAGTCTCTCCGAGCAGCAGACAGGAAGACCACATTTTGTTGCAAACCAATTATTTGATGGCTTTAAATCCGATTAGCTCAACATCTTGGGCCATGTGATCAGGCTTTACAGTCTGCTCTTCCATGAGATCTGTAGACAAATATTTTTTGTTGTCGTCAGCGAACACCGTAACAACAACCGCATCCTTGTTTTTTAGAATATCCTGTGCTTTTAAAGCACCTAGGAAGTTTGCGCCAGAGGAAATACCAACGCCAATACCAAAAATTCTGGAGAGTTTTCTAGCCATATTGATGGCGTCACCATCGTCAACCATTATAATATCGTCAAGCTGATTGAGCTTAACAATTTCGGGAATAAACTCATCGCCGATTCCTGCAATTCTGTGATGACCAACTGTTTTTCCACTTGAAGCCATTGTTGGAGAATTGGCTGGATCAAGAGGAAATGCCTTGCAATTCGGATAGACTTCCTGAATGGCCTTCTTGATGCCCATAATGGTTCCACCTGTGCCGACACCGGCAACAATACTATCCGGTATCTTTCCCAATTTAGCAATCTGAGCCAAAATTTCTTTACCAGTTGTTTTGTAGTGAGCATCGACATTTAGCGGATTGGAGAACTGGTGAGGCAAGAATGCACCATCTTCCATTCCCATTTTATCTGCCAATGCAATGGAACCTGTGAAGCCAGCCTCTTCCTTGGAGACAGAACGAATGGTTGCGCCAAGGCTCTGCATCAGATTTACGCGCTCCTTGCTCATCCAATCGGGCATAAAGATTGTTACAGGGTTTCCAAGGTAAGCACCAATTGCGGCGAAAGCAATACCTGTATTTCCGCTGGTTGCCTCGGCAATGGAATCACCTTCTTTGATGATACCTGTTTCGTATGCCTGTTTCATGATATGATAGGCAATTCTATCTTTGATACTTCCGGAATAGTTGTAATATTCTGCTTTGGCGTAGACCTTTCTGTCTTCGCCCTTATACTTGAGTGAGATTTCAAGCAGTGGCGTATTACCAATCATTGCAGCTAGTCCCTCAAATTTTTCCAACATTTTTTTACTCATAGTCATTGTTTATTACCTCCGATTATTAGTATATGCCGGAAAATGATAAAATGAGTTTATCATTTTATCAAAGGTATAAACCAATTAATTGTTACAGGTATGCAAACAGAATATTACATAGATACTACTTGTAAAGTTGCTTTTGAATATGTATATAAAGTAATTATTCCAGAGAAAACAAATACAACAATAAATGTGAAAACCGGATTAATTTAAAAAAATTATAGAAAGCAATATTTATAATTATTCCTGTATTGATTTTACGGTACTAGACGGTTATGACAAAAAATAGGGAATGGCTAATTAGATTTTAATCTTTTTATGTAAATACCCTTGGAAGAAAACTGGTTTTCTTCCAAGGGTATTTTACAATTCATTACTTAGAAAGGGCTTTTATTACTTTCTCATGAAGTGGAAACTTCATCAGAGATTTTTATTCCGTCTTGAACTAAAGGTTCTATTTATTTTAGTATTTCCCCTTAAAATTCTTTAGAATAATCCACCTATTACGCCATCTTGATCAACATCAATTTTTTCAGCTGCTGGAACTTTAGGAAGTCCTGGCATTTTCATTATTGAACCAGTTAAAGCAACAACGAAACCTGCTCCTGCTGAAATTGTTACTTGTCTTACAGTTATATTAAATCCTGTTGGTCTTCCAAGTTTAGTTTGGTCATCAGTTAATGAATACTGAGTTTTTGCCATACATATTGGAGTTTTTCCATATCCATTTTTCTCTAATTCATCA
>Ga0183101_1000683_pt1 | contig 18366 bp, 22 predicted proteins | sample Biomet3_FD_127790 | JGI IMG/M metagenome (GOLD analysis project Ga0183101, IMG submission 127790) | Microbial communities from bioreactor (seeded with sewage sludge) at LBNL, California, USA - Biofuel metagenome 3 | ecosystem: Engineered > Bioreactor > Anaerobic > Unclassified ...
ATCATATTTATGTTTAAGATCATCTACATCTTTTTGAAGAATTGGAATTTGTTTTGTATCATTTAATATATCACTTATTCCTTTTTCAATAGTTGATGCTTTTTCTTCAAGAACGGCAACTCTCTGATCTGTATTACTTGTATTTTTAATTATTGTTTTAAAATCATCATCTATTTTTTTACTAAGGCTATCGTTTTGGCGAATTAGAATTTCTAACGAATCAGATGTATCTCTTGCCATATTAACACCTCCTGGATTTATAACACTAAAAATAGCCGTTGATTTTTGATCGTCTATATACCCATTGGCATAGTTATTCGATTGCCCATATACTTTTCCCAAATTAAATGCAGCAACCATTGCAGCTGCTGAGTATGTAGTATTAGTTGTTGTGGTTAGTAAATCAGAAAAATTTAAACTGTCAATAATTTTATCTGGCTTTTGTAGTAAAGCATTCATTATATATTATGTACCTTTCAAACTTTTATTCACTTATTTAGCTAAAGGAATATTTATTTCTGAAGGAAGAACTATTTCTCCATTCTGTTGTTCATATATTTCTAGTTGTTTTTTAGCAGCTTCCACAAACATTTTAAAATGCTGCAAACTCATAATTACAGTTAAAGAATCGGCAATTTCTGTTCCAATTATTTGTTGTAGACTATTATTATTTAAATTATTATCATAATGTTTTGGAAGAACTGTATCAAATATCATTTGACACTCTACTAGATTAGTTGAAATACCCGAAGCATTAGAATAAAAAACTTTCCTATCCATTTCATTCACCTCACATTTGTAAATTAATAATACCATTATTTTCAGAAAAATCAAGCCTAATATTTTCCATTTTGGATAATAAATCTCCAAAAAAGGGATAATAACCCTGCAAAAATTAATTTATCAAAAATTTTATAGAGTAAAAAATACCGCCCCAATAGGACCATAAAATCCTAGAGGAGCGGTTCTTTATGTATTACCGACGCCGGCAAAACATATTATATTGTTAATGCCAACAAAACGTTATTTCCCGAATATACCATCACGTCCCAAAATAACCAACGTGCGCATCATGCTTTCTGGCAAATTCAAGTCACTATCACTAGCACCAGCATAAATTCCCTTGGTGATAAGGCTCTGTATGGTTGCCTTTGCATAATCTGGCAATTCTGCTGTATAATGATATACTCTCTCTTGATTTTTTTCAATTAAATTTTTTAGTTCCTCGTATTGGCCCATTGTTAATTCCTCCTCATTTGATGCAATTGTAGTAGTAACTAATCTTTTCTTGAATACTATCCATAGGCTTTCGTTTCGTACCCACGGTTCAGGGCATGCTTTATGGGTAACATCGTAGTGCCGGACAATATTATCAACTGGCACACTATATTTTTTCATAAGCGATTTTACTAGTTCGTCCGTATTTGCAACGGTAGCATCTGTGATAATATAGTTACCGCTTTTGTCCTTGTCAGAGCACATTTCAATACCTAAGCTGTTAGCGTTACGGCAATATTTATGATAGTACGTGCCCTTAGTACCACAATGCCATGCTACATCACAATCATTAACACATTGCCACACGCTTTTTTCATCAACAAAATAGTGGGCAGATGCGCCCCTGCTGTCGCTTTTAAAATAATTCGTATTGCTTTGCGCCGTATCGCCGTTGTTGCTTGTAAAATGGATAACTATGTACTTGATACGGCTTGCACTATTTTTTCGTGTTAAGTTTATAGATGTTAGATTCTGCTGAATATCCATACTACTCACCAGCTTTCAAGCTATCCTTATATGTATCTGCTTTAATAGCCGTAGCGGAAAAGCTGTTATTTTTCCACCAGCTCCATGCCGAAGCTATAACAGTAAATATTAACGTAACGCCCTGATATACTTGATCTTCCGACCAAGGGAGCGGATTCTTACCTGTAGCTGTTAATACCTGATTTAATAATGCAAATGCTAATACTACCGTTCTTGCTATTGTACTTGTATTCATATAAATACCTCCTCAAATTAATGTAATACTTTGGTTATTAAAAATTCTATAACACCGGTTATAATTGCCGTGGCTGTAATCGCTGTGACCAAATCCCAACGTTTAGATGGCTTTGATTCCATCACTTCTACACGCCCTTTTATTTCCCCTAAATCTTCACGCATACGCTTTGTTTCGTTGGCTAACGTGTAAACACTCTCCGTTAATTTATCAACATCATCAATGCGTTTATGAGCCGATGCCGCCGATGCTTCAACTTTTGCTATACGCCCCTCGAATTCTCTGATTACATCATCATTCATCCCTTTTTCCCCTATCTACATAAAATTAAGCATTTAATGTTGTTGCATTGTTTCCAAAACTATCACTGTCAATAAATGATACTGCATCAACCGAATTAGTCATTGATATAGTCTTATTTGTACCTTGTACGAAGCAATTTACAAATAAACATCTAAATATTGAATAGCTCTGCAACAGCCTAATTGCATTTGCATAGTCAGATTTGAATATGCAATTATGGAACTCATAGTTTTGATAGCCCTCTGCGACCGCTTGATGCGAATGCGCAAACACTGCGCCATATTTTGTATCAAGCGGGTTAAAATTATCCCCATCATCAATTAATTCAAAATTACAATTTTTAAAAATATGTTTACGGTTTGGTCTTGTTCCTGTTCCTAGCGCGGCGCATTGATGAGAAACGATATTACAATCCTCAACCATTGCTAAACCACTACCGGTATAATCTGCGTGTAGTGCATATGCTCGATTTGTTGTCGAATAACTTTCGAGTGGATTGTCGTGCGTTGATAGTAATGTCAAACTTTTAATGTAGGTGTTCCCTCCGCCACTTTTAACAGGTGGGTAATCATAGTCACCTGTATCTGTATATATTATTGTATTGTTTTTATCTAAACCAACTATTGAAACATATCTGTTCGTAATATCAATAGTTTCTTTATATGCTCCGGGCATAATTAATATAGTGACAATATTTGAACTACTATCAGATATTCCACTTAGCGCCTCATTAATCGTTTCATAATCGCCATTCCCATTTGCATCAACGGTGACTACACCGTTTCTGCTTTTGGTAATCATGCTTAAAACTTCGTCACTTAAATGTTTCTTTTTGATGCTTTTAGCATTGCAACTTATAGCTTCGAATGTGTATTTTTCAAATTCCGTTATTGTTATTCCGTTTTCTACAATCATTGGCTTCATCACGAAATTGTCAAATGTAACACCAGACGGTATTCTCATTCTTACTTTTGCCGTTCCTGCATAGTTTGCCAGTGTGCCAGTTCTATTAATGCTGGTCATTATAGCAGTGCCTAATTGGGTAGTGGCTGTCTCATCAACAACATTGAGATATGCCGTATCTGTAGGGGCTATAATAGGATTAAAAGCATATAAAACATAAATGCCGCTCGACGCATAAGTACCGAGAATAATATTGTCTAATACAGTAGAGGTTCCATTCAGTATGACTATTCCATTTTCGACCGTTATAGTTACACCGCCAGCGTATACACCACTAGTGAAATTACTTAAATCTAATTTATTATTTCCAACTGTGGCATCTGCGTATATTCGGTCAAGGTAGGTTGGCTTTATGCTTTTATCTGCTATTCCTGTGCTTTGATATGTGCCTCCTGCCGTCCACGCTGAACCATTCCAATAATACCATTTGCCGTCTGCCGTGACTAAATAAATATTCTTTTTTCCATCTACGGTATTTGCATTTGTGTCTGATTGCAGCAATGCTAATGTTAAGAAAATTCCTTTAGGGCTACCGCTTGCCACGCTTGAAATTTTTGTATCGACGTCTGCTACATTTGCTTTTGCTGATAATTGCAAATCCTGATTGTTAAGTCTATCCCCTAGTATGCTAAACGATTCTCCATTTGCGTTAGTTCTTGCTACAACAATTTCTGTATTACTATTACCAGCACTAGCCACTATATCTTCAAATTGTTTGCTAACAACATCAGCTTGTGCATTAATAGCTTCTATTCCACTTGCTATATTTTCTCGCACGTTTTTACCGAATATAGATTCTCTTATAGCTGTTATATTTGGTGTTATGTTTGCCATTTTATCACTCCTTTATTTTAAATTTGGATATAAAAAAGGACTATCCGTTTTTGGATAACCCCTATGCAATAAGTAAATTAGATTTGTATTTTTGTTCTATGAAAGATTTGATTTCATCATACCCCATGCCTAAACCAATAAGGCTACTTACGAGCATTTCAAGGCTTTCAACTTCTTTTAGTTCTTCACTGGTTAGATAATCTCGTAGGCTTTCTTTACCTTTAATGCCATACTGCGATTTTAATTCATTGAATGGCTTTCCGAAAAGTGTTTTATAGATTAGTTTAGTGTAATTCGGATATACGAACCGTTTATGAGGGCTATCCGCTACTTTCATTTTAATAGTATCAGTTAATACATGACGTATTACAATACCCTTAGCACGCTCAATTTCCCATTTTTGATGTTCCTCTGCTAATTTTACTAGAGCCTGTTCGCACGCTATAAAATAACATCGAGCCTGTTCGCCCTTTTCGGTTTTAGATAACATGGCAAGCTTTTTAGCAAATGTCACCGTAAGTCTATAATCTTGCGTGGGTCTGCCGCCTTCTGGGTTTTCGCCCTTGATGGCTAAAACCTCATAGTCTACTTTTTCCTCTGCAAACTCATTTTCTTGAATGTTCGCTTTACACCATCTTTGATAGTGCGTTTTATCTAATTCAAGAAACTCATATAATTTTTTAGAAGTAGTATAACCTTCCTTATCCATTTTTAAAAGCACCTCGATAGGCGTTAAGTTTGTTTGTGTCATGAAATCATTGTACATAAAATCATTCCTTTCTAATGTTTTATTTTTTACTGAACCCAAAAGTGGGCTGAGTGAAGAATTTGGTCGGTGCAAAATTGTGCGCACCTATTTTAGAGCATGAAAAAAGCGCCCTAGAAATTAGGACGCTTGTAATATTAAATTTGTTGAGGCTATTTTAGCAAAGGTAAGATGCTGTCGACGTAATAGTCATATGTGACACATGAAATTACATCGTCTGGTCTTACCCAGTTAAAGCTTAACACCTCTTTACCATCTTTCGTTATTGTCATTACACAATTTTTTACATCTTTTTCAACTTTGTATCCTTTGGAACATGCAGTGTCATTTATATAGCTTATTTTAACAAAGTATGTTCCTCTGTAATTATAAATCATATCACTATTGACAATATCCGAAGACGGTGTATATTTATTTGTAGTCGTTGTTGGCTCTGCTGTAGTTGTAGCCACACTATCACCCTTTCCTATTGTTATTGTTTTATCTGCTCCGTCCCATGCAACATCATATCCCAATGCCGTTGATAGGTCACGAGCGGAAACATAGTTCTTCCCATCGGTTGCGCTATCGAGAACACCAAAAACAACGTCGGTTTTGACTTCTTTACCATTAACAACTAATTTAGTATCATTCGCTACCTTTACGTCATGTATTCCAGAGCCAGCGAATACGCCAACGGGCAGTGCTATTATTAAACCAGTAACTAAACCAATTATAAATTTTTTCATATGTGATACATCTCCTTTTTTATCAGTATACCACAATATGCCAAAAAAATACAACTATTAAATGCCATTTTCTATTAATTTTACTCGCCTAACAAGATCGTCTATTTGTGGTTGAAAATAGTTTTGTAAATCGTCAACGTTTTTCGTATTTGCAACCTCATATCCTCCATAGTTCCAAGTATGTTGCATAGTCGTTGAACTTCCCCTACTGGTTAAAAAAGAATTCCCATATGACTTTAAAGTGATAGAACCTTCGGCTTCATTATATATCTCAAAAGCCACTTGCCCCAACCAATATAGCAACAAATCTGCAAATCGTTCATTATTATCTACGCTTGGCTGATTGCAAACCATCCCAGCCATGTTATTATTCGCATCAAATGACTGAATACCATTCCCATCAATTACGGTTCGCTCTTCTCCACTATTACCAGTTCTGAACTCACCTTCAACGGTTACGTCCGTATAAGTGCCATTCTTAGCCGTTACATTATTAGCCTTAATATCATTGAATGTACCGCCCTCTGCACGAATATTATTGTAAGTTCCGTAATTAGCAATCATATTATTAGAAGTAATATTATTCGCAACAATATTACCATTTTCATCTACGGAGAATACTTTTTGACTCTCATTTTCAATGCTTATACCGTCCGTAGCGTTGATGGTAGTAGTTACCTTGCCGTCACTCCTAACCGCTCTAATTCCATAGGCACTACCTATTTGTACATTATTATAAACGCCGTTATTTTTGATTGTGGTAGTGGACAGCTCAACGATTTTAGATATTATCGTAACCGGTTCATTTGATATAGTAAGTTTAGGATTATATGGCTTTAGCAGATCAACTTCAATCTTAATTACATCATATGTATCATCTATGGCCATAACTGAATTAATGATATGAAGATTCGTGCCAAGTTTAAACCGGTTTACATTAAAATCAGGTAAATAGCTTAAATCTATAGCATTACATTCAAGTGAATATTTAGGCTGTGTATAGTTGGATAAATCAGCTAAACAAGCATTTTTCAACGCCGTAGCATCTGTTATATCACTATACTGTACCTTTTGTTCAATAACACCGTATACAGCCTTTACAGATTCATCATCTATGTAGTCTGGTGTGCCTATCGTCAAGTTATTCGCTCCTAATGGAATGATTCTAGTGCCGAATGATGTCGTATCTTCATCTTTAATCATGTCTTGCATGTTTTTCCCTAGTGTAACGTCTACCGTTTCCTCGCTAAAACTTTCAAGCCAATCAAGATACAATACTCCGTTTGATTCTCTTACTCTGAAATCACCACCAATAGAATTTTTAACGGCCGTAAGTGTTTCGAAAGTATTTATAAATTCACATGTATACGCTACTGAACCGGTTACATTTACATTGCCTACTTGAATTTGCCTTGGTGAATCGACTTGACTATTATGTACCGCTAGAATCTGTGTAAGAAATTCCGTTAGGCTTGCACAAGCAAATGTCTTATTACGCTGGTTTGTATCGCGAAGAAACCCTAAAGCACCATAGCATAACACTTCCTTATGAAATGCTCCACTACTTTCCATAATATTGCTAACTTTCTGTACGCGCCCTGCAAATCTGATAGAGTTATCACGAACATCATACACCTTTACATATGTAGTTAATTTCTGAACTTTATCAAATCCGCAATTAGTCGGATATAAATTGAAAGTAATATTGTCTATTAGCGATAGCCCATCTTTAAGCTGTATCTCGCCTACGTGAGGCGCGTTAGAATCAGCAGTAGGATAATGTATAATCGTTTCTGTGCTACCGTTAAAAATGCTTAATTTATACATTATATCACCTGCTTTCTGAAATTAAATTTGATTGTGCCTGTACCGTTTACAGTTATACTGTTAGCACCATTGACTAGTTTAAATCCGTATAATGAATTGTCACCAGAGGTTAAACTATAGGTTGTACCGTTATAAGTAATACTCATAGCAACAGAGCAATTAATAGTTGGCATTACAATACGCCCTGGATTATATAGTGTAATAGTTTTAGAACCAGAAACGGTATACTCTGAATCTTGCAAATATCCTGTTTCAAAATTGAACGTATCCCATAATTGGTTAGAACCCTCTAGGCTCACGCCATATTTAAACGGGTCAGCTGCAAAAACAACCGGCAGTCTGCCAATTCTAATAGTTTCTTCTATGCTAATTTCATTTGTAACTTTTGCTAAGAAATAGCAATCAGGAATATCATCTGATATTAATTTAGCAGTTCCTGAATCCAAAAGCCATTCGGAAACATCGGATATTTGAGAATACATTAGCTTTTTGCTAGCATATTTAGATCCAAAAGTAAATTCGATTTTTCGCTGATTATAAACAATTTCGCCATTACTTCCAATTGTAGAAGCATCATAAGCCCCATTCATAAAAGGTACATCAATTTCAATCGTTTTTTTAGATGGAGTGGATATTTTTTCGCTTTCTATAACTAATCCGAAATCATTATAACTATGTTTATCGTTAAAAGTAATTCCGTGCATTAGCAAGTCCCCCCATCTAATCGTAATTCAGAAGTAGTTCCTTGCAGTTTATTGATATTGCCTATAGTAGCAGAAGCGAAAGCTTTGCCATTCATAACGAAATTTAATATAGTGGGTGCGTTTGACGTTTTAGATACTTTACTAATAGAATCAGTTGAATAATTATTTGTTGTAATGTTATTATTGACGATACCATTTAGCTTAGATCGTGGGATACTTGCCGTGTTAATATTTAGTGACATATCAGTAGTCGAACCTTTAAGGGCATTCGTGACTAGATGTTTGCTGTTAGCTATTCCTTTCGCCAACCCACCCATCATGTCAGGCATCCATGTTTCGTAATCAACCAATGGCCCTTCGTCCGGCACGGAAAAATGTAGAAACTTACGAATGTCTTGCGCTACACCTTTGGCAGCATCTCCAACCGCATGAGCAGCATCTTTAATTCCTTTTGCTATGCCGTTCATTAAATCTTTGCCCCATTCAATAGGGTGCAAATTTGTGAATGCATCATGGATTCCACCCCAAAAGTTATTCCAGCTATTTGTGAAACTGTTCCATCCGCTTTTTGCGCCGCTACTGAACCCATCCCAAAACTCATTCCATCCGTTTTGGATATTAACCCAATTTTCGTGTGACCGTTCTTTCATGTAGCTCCACGTTTCAACCCATCCGTCGCAAAACACTTTCCACTTGCTTTTTACTTGCCCATTTTGCCAATCAACTTTGTTAACGAGGTCGCCAGCTTGCGCTTGCGCTTCGGACACGACTTTTCCGTGCATGTCTTGTGCCGCCGACACGGAATCATCACGCTCTTTTTGCGCGGCTTTAATTAACTTATCAGCTTCATCAGATTTGATTGAATGAGTTTCATCTCGCTCACGAATTATGACCGCGATACGGTCGTTATATTCTTTATTAGCATCTGCAATGACTTTATCAGTAGAATCCTTGGAATTTTTAACAATAGCAGCCGCTTCTTCCGCGCTAGTAGCAGAATGATTTATACGCATATTATCAAAAATAGCTTGTTCTTCGACTTGATTTTTAGACAAGGATTGAATGCCGGCAGTATGCATTTGGTCTTTAAGCTGACTGATTTCTATGTTTTCTTGCTGTGTTTTCGCCCTATGTTCATTAGCGGCCGTATTAATAATCTCATTTATTCTTGCTTGCGCTTGTGCTTCTTTAGCGATTCGCTCATCATAGCCTTTATTAATATTAGCTACCATTGCATCAGCTTCCGCTTTTGTAATTGTGCCAGTGCTTGCGGCTAAATCAGTAACAGCTTTGATACTACCATCACGTTGCTTATTGAACGCTTTTATGGTTTGGTCTGCCATTGCATTAATATTGGCGGTAATTGTATCGGCCATTTTTTTAGTTACCACTCCGCCACTCCATGCTAGTTCTTTCAACGCCGTATCAGCCTTTGTATTTAGATCATTAAATGAAGTAACGGCTTTTTGCGTGGATTTGCTAACGTTGTCACCGAATTTTTGAGTTTCGATAGAACTTTCTTGAAAATGCTTAACCAATGCTATAATTCCAACGGTTAGTGCTGCAATCGCCGCCACAGCCACGGCTATTATAGCAATAACTGCTCCAATTGGGTTAGCGTCCATAGCAGCGTTTAAACTCCATTGTGCTACTGTTGCGCCTGTTGTAGCTACCGTTTCTGCTACTTTGGCAGTAGCCGCCGCGCCAGATTGAATAATCCCCAACGCTTGTAAACTGTTTGAAATAGTTTGAACTGTATTAGCCACTCCTATTGCCACTTTCCATGCCACAACTGCGGTAGTGATACCAATAACAACATTTTTAACCAATTCCCCATGCTCAGTTACAAAATTGAATGCAGTTTTAAAAATATTAAATGCTGCTGACACTGCGTTGCTTATTTCTCCAGCTATCTGCTTCCAATTCAATGTTTTCACTTCGCTATCCAAAGACTTAATAGCATCCGTTGCATTCGGTAATACTTCTTCTCCAATTGTTACTTCAACAGTTTCTAATGTACCTTTAAATGCTTCCAGTTTACCTTTGAAGTTATCCATTTTTTGCGCTGCAACATCTGCCGCGCTTACTTTGCTCATTGCGGCCGCCATATCTGTAATGCCTTTAGTGCCTTCCTTATATAAGATATTTCCTGCTCTGATAGCGTCTGTACCGAACATAGTTTCTAACGCGGTCGCGCGCTGTGCGTCTGTAAGTCCGCTTAGTGAAGTTTGCAATAATCCTGAAATATCATTTAAAGATTTCATTGAGCCGTTTGCATCATAAAATTTTGACGCTCCGTCAGCTGTTACCAAACTTAATTGTTTAAACATTGATACTTGCTTATCGGTCTGTGGTTGCAAATTCAGTAGCATGGATTTTAATGATGTACCAGCGTCAGAACCCTTTAGACCGTTTTGCGCAAATGCTGCTAATGCAGTAGAAGTATCTTTGAATGACATCCCCATTCCGGATGCAACTGACGAAACTTGGCTTAAACCTAATTTTAATTCTGATACATTAGTAGCCGAAGCATTGGCTGCACCAGCTAAAATATCTGCTGCATCTGCTACGCTCAAATTATCATCTTTAAAAGCGTTTAGCGCTGTGCTTGCTACTTCTGCTGCATCTGCTAAATCAATACCTCCAGCAGCAGCTAAATTTAAAGCGCCCGTTAACCCTCCGTTAATAACTTGTGAAGTTGTTAACCCAGCTTTAATCAACTCTTCTTCCGCGCTGGCAGCTTCACTAGCAGAATATGTAGTATCAGCTCCAGCTTTTAATGCAGTATCACTAAGCTTTTTAATTTCGTTTGCGGTTGCACCTGACACAGCTTGTATGTTGGACATCTCTTGCTCAAAATTCGCTGACGTTGTAAATACGCTTTTGGCAACACCAGCAATTGCCGTACCAATTCCAAGCCCTAATAATGTGCTTTTGAGGCTTGCAAAGTGACCAGACATAGAAGAAGTCGTGCTTTTTGATTGATTAGTTAACCCAGCAAGCGCGGATTTCAATTTTCCTATTGTAGATTCGCTCGTTTTCACTTTCAAGTTATTTTCCGTCAACTCGGAATCCATCTTATTTAATGCACTTTTAGCATTATTCAATTGGATTGTGTAACCATTAATCGTATTATTATTGTTTCTTACAACATTTTCCGAACTTTTAAACGCCGATTCAGCTTTTTTTAATTCTTCTTTCAGCTTTTTTGTTTCCTCTGCGTTTTTGCCAATACTGGTAACACTATCCTCATATGCTTTTCTAGCTGATTCAACTTTAACTTTATTGTCTATAAGTTTTTGAGAATTTTGCTCCAACGCCTCTTTAGACTTGCTTAATTGTTCAGCATATTTTGCAATTATCTGATTTTGAACGTTCATTTTATCGCCCAAAGCGGTTGCATTAGCTTTTAAACCATCAAGACTACTTCCCCAATTCTTCACGCCGGCCACAGAAGATTTAAACTGACTATCCACTACATTCATTTGCGTTTTTAAATTTTTCATGCCTTGCGAGAAACTACCATCATCAAGGGCAATTTTAACGGCTAAACTTTTTATTGCTTCATCTGCCATAGTTTTGCCTCCTTTCTTTAAAATGCTTGGTCGATTGTAACTTTTTCAGATTCTACGCTGTAATTACATAACTCTAGCCAATAATAGAAATCGCAATCATCAATATCTCTCATGCTCCAACCATCTTGTAATCGCGCCAAATAAAATTCTTTCATGAAATCAGATGGCGAAAGTAGCTTTTCTCCTACTTCGCCGCTTTTGCGTTTGGGTCAGCACTCAATCCGCTTGTCATTTCTTCAATTACACGCATCATTTCTGACATTAATTTATTAGCATCAACGCCGTCATAAACATCGTCAACGGTAAACTTATGCCCAAATATTTCAGTTATAAAATCAACCAATGCGTCTAAATCTTTAGCGGTTAAACCGCTTTTCCCTATCTCTTGAATTTCAATTGAACGTCTGATCAATCTTGCTTTCGGAGATGGCGCAACAAATATTTTTTCTTTGCCACCTATTTCAATATTTATAGTAATAGCCATTAGCTTTTTTCCTTTCAAATTAAAAATATAAGAGGGGCTTTCGCCCCCCTATAAACTATACTGTGAAGTTAGTGATAATTGTTGAAGCTAAAGGAATACCCGCGGCGCTTTTGACATTCTTAGAACACACGGCGGTATAACTTCCTGTTGACATAGTGGAAGTCGGTTTTAACGTCACAATCTTGCCAGTAGTGTCAACGCTTAATGTAGCCGATACTAGCACACCGGATTTCATCAAGAAGATGTTGCTATCTGTGATTGTACTTGTATCCACAGCTTTGTCAGATGTAAATGCAACACTTGCACTGCCCAATACACCAGTTGCGGCGTTAAGCGGTACGGTTGTTATAGTAGGCACAGTTGTATCAACGTTAGGAACTGCTACGGCTGTAAACCATGTTGTATCTATATCTACTGGGCAATTTGGGTCGGTTGTATCGATATGGTATTCCCACATTGCATTATTAATCGTAGGAATAAATGTTGCTGATAATTTAGGCACAGCATAAGCGACTTTACCCTCTTGTCCTTTGATTGTTTCATCAGGGATTTGGAACATACCCTTATAGAACACGCCGTAACGAAATCCACCAGCAATGGTAGCCTTGTACAATAATGCAACATAAGGTGCTATGTCTGTGGCACTTGCAAAAACACCGCCACCAGTAGCAACGCTCTGCCCTAACAGTTCTGCTCTCTGTGCGCTTGTTAAAGATGCAAGAGAAACGTCAATATCGGCTTGCTGGAAAGCTGTTGCTTGGTCCCATACCTGATTTTCTGCGTATAACTGTTCTGTGTTCTGTTTAGGCTTGAACCCTAACTCCTGAATACCAGCGTAATACTTTGGAGATCCAAAGCTTAAGCCTGTTGAATCATCTTTTGTTTGTAAAGCTATGTATGCTTTATTGATACCTGTAATAATGGTTGGTTTTGCCATGTTATCATTCCTTTCAATTTAAAAAATCGTATAAAAAAACGCCCCTAAAGGCGCTCTTCGGTGTAATTGCATCTGATTGCTATATGATTTATTTTTGTATCTGTTTCGTATAGTTCTCGTGGGTTAAATCCCATAAACCCAAGCGGTTCTAATACGGACCGTATATTCTCTTTGAGCACGTTTAAATCAGACGTTCCGTTTTCCTTTTGCCATAGATCAATTTGAAAATAATATCCTGTTTCTATTTCCTTGTTTTCCGCATAGACTTCACCTTGCTCGTTGTAGCAGAAAAAAGTGATGTAAGTTAGCTCCTTACCACCATAAAATTGCGAATTCTTAGCCGGCGCGGTAGGCGCAACGGTCATTAATGCTGTGTGCATATCTGTTTTAAGGCTCATTTTAAAGCCTCCCTTAATTTGTTGGTGATAATTTCAAGCGCTTCCTTTTCGTGACGCTCAAAAGCCGGTGCTAGAAACGGATGAGCTTTTGCGGTTTTACCACTATGGCCGTACTCAACCATTTTTGCATAATAAACATCATTATCAAATGCGCCAGCTAGTACATATTTACCGTCTTTTTTAGTCTTAACCTTGCTAACTTTTAGGCTACCTCTAAGTTTTCCGCTACGATCGGCAAATTCAGTAGTTTGTTTAGCATCGTTTATGATTGGCTCGGCGGCGGCAATTAGGGCTTCGTTTTCTATTTTGGAAGCATTAGAAACATTCAGTTCCAATTCTTCAATTAATTCACTCATACCAAATAAATCAATATCAACCCCCATTCGTATCAATCCTCCTTGCATGAATCTCTAACCATTGGTGATTGTCAGCAATGTCAACAGGTTCGGAAGTGATTTCATAGGCTGATTCGGTGCCTAAAATAATGTGCATATTCGGTTTGATGTCTGCACGATACCGAATTGTGAATATTACGTCATTTTCTGATTGAGCCGCTGCCGCTGAATAATATAGTCTGCCTGTCAACCCTTTTTTTGCCGCCCATACCGTACATAAATTTGTCCATGTTTTAGTTTCTTCCGTGCCATCGGATATATCGTGTTGAATTGTTATTTTGTGTTTAAGTAGTCCTGCTTGCAATTTATCACCGCCTAACTGTTATATTTTAGTGAAGATATGACATCAGCTAATCCATACGCTATTTTGTCAGTTTTTCCAACTGGTTCACGGTTATCATACCAATGCAAAACAAGCATTTTCACAGCTAAACAATATAATGCGCTTGTTTCGTTTGCCGTAATCCCAGCGTTCGTTAAATATAATTCTGCCGCGTCTATAAAAGCTTGCACATCATCTTCTGCGCGGCAATATTCTTTTACATCATCTATTAGTGCCATTTTAATACCCCCTTAAAGGGAGGGATGGAATATTTATACCACCCCTATAAATTTGTTTAAGCGTCTGCTACCATAAGCCCCGACGCTTTTAGCTTTGTCAGCAACGCGTTAAATTCTGCAACGGTGGGAGTAGTGGTTTCTACACTTGCAGCTTGATTTGCCGCCGGTTTTATTTCTACACCATTAAATTTGACTTTTCCGCCGCTTTCAACGTTTACTTCACCGCCTACAACGTATTTATCAGATCCGTCGGTGTGATTTTTAGAAATATACAATTACATTACCTCCTTATGCTAAAACTGATGTAACATCAATTTTTCCATAAATAACAGCAGATGTGTCAATTGCTTTAATATCTTCGCGCTCGATAACACGAATTTCAGTTCTGTTTTTCTGGAATGCAGTACCACCGACATTTGTTGATGCTACTTGATGCCCTTGACGTTCAAACAATGTAATTGCTTCAAGCAAATTACCTACAAACATAGGAGCAAGCTTTGTTGATGTGCCAGTTGTTGCAAGAACCGAATTGCTAATAACCTCAACTGGTTTTCCTGCAAATAGTTTGCGTGATGGCTGCGTAACATCAGTTTGTAAAATTGGTCTACCGTTTCCATCTTCAAGCGTGTCAAGATATTGGAAGCCGTCCTGATTTGTTACAATTATCGCTCCGGTAGCAAGCATTGGGTCTAATGTAACGTTTAATGCTTTTTTGATAGCTTTATAATCAGCAAACGTGGTAGGTGTCAAACCTGTCAAAATTGAAAGGATTAGGCTATTGCGAGTAACTACAGATTTGCGAGCAATCCACTGCGTCAAATATGCCATGATATTTTGATCGCTATCATTCAATAAATCATTTGGAACTGGCATATATCCAGCATAGTCCTTGATGGCGTATGTCACATTTTCAAATGTTGGGTTACCCATATCGGCTATATCAGCCGTAAGGTCCGTAATGTTTGTTAATGCTGTCATAGTTGCGATTTTTTCAAATACACGAGAACCGCTAGACGTGCCAACAGGAACAACGTTTATTAATGCTTCGAGTTGAGGCAAATCACGTTTGTATTGGTTAATTGCAGTTTGAATGTCCTGTGGAATTAGCAAACCGCCATCAGCGCCATCGTTTGTATTTGGATTTAATGCATTTAAGATTTTGCAATCTTCGTTCGTTGCCTTACGGCGAAGTGCGTTCATAAATGCCGATTGATATGTAGCTTTGGATTCGTTTTTGCGGTCGCTCTGGTCTTTTGCATCGGATCCGGTTAATTCAACACCGTTTTCATCAAATGTTTTACCGCCATCAATAGCCTTTTGCATATCAACTTTTGCTTGAAGCGTCTGAACTTCACCCAATTTTGCGTTGAGCTCGTCTTTTGTAACTCCCTCTTTTGTCATTAAAGTGTTTGCCTCTACCTGTTTTGCGTTTAAATCTGCATATAGCTGTCTTAATTCTTTACTCATTGTTTTTCTCCTTTTAAATTCAATTTGTTTTTTAGACATAAAAAAAGCCTTACAGTGCAATCTGTAAAGCCAATTTTGCTTTTAAAGTTTCAATTTCTGCTACATCTGTATTGGGCACTACCGGATGAAGCATGTTACGCGTTTTTTCAATTACGGAACGTGGTAGCATTGAACCCCCACAGGCGTTTACAAGTTGTGCCGAATCGTCAAACATCACTTTATCAACTAAACCTTTTTCTACTGCCTGTTGTGCTGTCAGCCACACTTCACTATCCATCATTGCGAGTGCATCAGTTTCGCTCATTCCAGATTTTGTAGTGTACGCCGCTGCCATTGCCTTATCTGCTTGCTGTAGCATTTCAGAATTCTTGTCCATATCATGAAAATTTCCCTCTGCCGAATTAGATACATGATGGACCATCATCATTGCAGTAGGCGACATTTCACAGGGGCCCGCCATTGCAACAATTGAAGCTGCCGATGCCGCTAGCGCTGTGATTGTAATATGTACGCCACCGGTATAGTTTTTAAGGGACGCATACATTTGAGAGCCAGCAAAAATACTTCCGCCATAACATGTGCTGATTTCCACATCAAGAGATTTCCCAGCCGCTTGTTCAATTGCCGTGCTAATATCGGATGGGCTTGTTGTACCTATTCCAAAATAATCATAAATTTCCTTGTCCTCGTTTGAAACAATGTATCCTTTAACTTCTACTTTCATTTACTCACCCCCTTCCCATAGGCAACCCCAGCGTTAGCCAGTGGGACAACATTACCATTAACATACAAACAATCGCCTCCTTCAATCGGAGGATCTTCTTCTAATGCTCGTACTTCATTTGGAGTTTTAAATCCGTTTTGTACTCCAATCGCATAAGCATCATAACGCGATTTCATATCTCCGCGCATGATTACGTCAGCATTGAATTTCGCATAATACCCTTTTACAATTTCGCTATTTAGGAATAACTTATAGGTCAACTCTTGCTCATACATCGTGAGAATGGCAAGTAAAGTATCGGTGTAAAATTCTCTGTTTGCTTCGCTAGTACTAGCATAAGATGTTTTGCTTTGATCGTTTACCTGGTGCGGTTTAATTCCAAACGCGGCCGTTAATTGCTGTAATGTCAATCTAGTATTTTCAAGAAATTGTGCATCGGTTAGTTTTAAAGCCATTGATTGATATTGATAGCCGATAGGTAATAAACTGACACGATTCGCATTTTTCAATCCGCTTGACATACGCTCGAAATTTTCTTTGAAAGTGTCCTCTGCCGCAGGGCTTAAATCTCCTACATAATTGATAATTCCTGCTGATTGCATACCGTTTTTATAGCTGTTGTTTAGAAAATTTCCTGCTGCTTTTGCGTTTTCAATGGTGCTTTTCAGCGTTTCTATTGTACTTAAACCACTTAAACCATTAGTGGAAAGCCCTTTAAAATGCAATAAATCTGTTTCTTTTAGCTTATACTGATTACCCATAAGGTCAGTAAACACATACCATACTGATTGTTTGTTGCTTATCAGCCCCACATCATCAACATAAATCTGCATTCTTGTACTATCTAGTGGGTATATGCCTTGTATTTGCCCCGCATTTCTGCCATTTGAAACAATATCAAGCCATGCATATGAATTACCGTGAACATTCCTTTGCACTTCTAGGCACTTCCAAAAATCAGTAGCAGACATGTACGGATTTGGTCTTAACTTCAAAAGCGGATACAAATAATGCTCTGGTGCTTTACGGATTCCCTCACTATCTTGATAAATTTTAAGAGGCAATTTCCCAAGCGTTTCAGCTAGAATCTTTATACATGTGTAAACCGTAATTTCTTTTAGCGACTTTGTGCCTCTTATTTCTAAATCGTCTGTGCTGATTCCTAACCAATTTGCTAAATCGTTCCACCCACCGTCATCAGATGGCAATATGGAATTCGCAAATTTTTGATTATATGTACTTTTAAATAACACTTATTCACCCCCTTTTTGTTGGAAACTTTATAAAGTAGGCGCCAAGTCCAAGCAGCACGCCGCCTAAACAATACATTCCAGCTATTTTTGACAATAAAAAAGTGGCTATCACCATAATTGATAAGCCACTAAATATTAAAACGTCCTCTAAATAGTCAGATATAAATTGTTTTATTGCTTTAAAAATATTCATATGTTTTTATCAGCTCCATAACTTGCTTAAAATATCATCAGTTGCATATTTTGCAGCATCGAATTTTGGCTTTTTTGTCATTGCTAACTTGTGAGAACAAATAACCGCGTCGCATGGGTCAATCTTATCTCCTAAATTCCACGTGCATTTTTTATTAGCTTAAAAGAACACTATTTCACGAAGAATTTAAACTGATACTCCCACATTGTAACATTATTTACCACCACCTTTCAATCTTTTTCAATAAATTATTGA
>Ga0183101_1001737_pt1 | contig 18361 bp, 16 predicted proteins | sample Biomet3_FD_127790 | JGI IMG/M metagenome (GOLD analysis project Ga0183101, IMG submission 127790) | Microbial communities from bioreactor (seeded with sewage sludge) at LBNL, California, USA - Biofuel metagenome 3 | ecosystem: Engineered > Bioreactor > Anaerobic > Unclassified ...
AATAGTGATTTGCTTCACGTAAAGTATGGTCACCTAACAATGGTATTATTATAGACTTGATTTTACATTCTACCAATCCTTGCGTACCTTGTGCCTTAAATTTGCTTATTTCTATAGTTGCTTTAAGACTATCATCTGTAACTTTTGAAATTGGCATTGCATTATCCATCGCTTCTTTTGCCTCTTTTGTCAACTTATCAAATTCATTCCCAAAGTTATTTGCTGTATTTATAAGCTCATCCTCAGTTGGATCAAGAAGCCCACGAATAAATTTTGAATGTTCAGCCATAATTCTGTTCCAGAAAGTTTCTTGTTCATAAGCTTCTCTTTCTAAGTTGATTTCCTCACGATTTTGTAGTTTTTTAACTAGCTGAAAATAAAACTTTGCTTCTCTTAAAATATGGTCTATAAGTAGAGGGTAATTAGTTGTAAATATCCTACAGGATAGAACATCTGATAATAGCTTAGTCTTAAACTGTGCTAAAGCTATAGTTAGTTCCATCGCTGCCTGGTTAAGCATAAATACTCTTTGTTCAATCATAGGGTTACCTACCATTGATATATCACCCACTAATCCTGTCTCTGCTTTAGTCAAGTTAATTGGAATATTCACTCCTGTAAAATATGCTGAAGCCATTTCAGCTTTTAATGTAAAAGGTGTTACTACTTCACCAGACTGTAATACACTAGGGCTAACAACACCATTAGAAAGAGATATGGTGTCAGCTAAAAGTCTATCGAACTCCATCCTAAAGGCATTCGCCTGCTGTATACAACCTGAGTCCTTCGATGTAAAACCTACTTGTAAAAAGAAGGAGTGTTCCTTCATAATCCTTGCAAAAAAAGGTGTAATTCCAGTGATTGTCGTATAAATTCACTTCTAGATATCATAATTAATTCTCCTAAAAAATTTTTCTTCGTTATAATTGTATTAATCAAATACATAAAAGATTACCTTTATTATGCAATTATGTTAACCCCTATAGACATTTCAATCTTAATACAGATGAATTCAGCATAAAAATAAATCTAGCCAGATATTAGTATTTCTGGCTAGATTATGTATATTGTTTTTAATTTTTAGGTATTTTTATTACAAATTCACTTCCCTCATTTATCTTACTTTCCACAGTTATAATTCCATCATGAGCTTCAATAATTGACTTCGTTATTGTAAGACCTATTCCCGCTCCACCAGTTAGCTTGTTTCTTGATTCATCTGCTCTGTAGAATCTTTCAAATATATATGGTAAATCCAAATCGGATATACCTACACCGGTATCCTTCACGCTTAATTCAACAAACTGGCTATCTTCTAACAAATCGACTTCAACTTTTCCACCCTTTTCAGTGTATTTTAAAGCATTAGATATTAAATTTACCATGACCTGAATAATCTTATCTTTATCTGCATTAATAGCAACATCTCTGTCATTAAAGATTAACTTTACTCCCTTATCCAAAAATTGTTTTTGGAAATTTACTATTATATTGTTAATAACTTCTCCCATATTAAATTTAGTTTTATTCAATAAAAGATTTTCCCCTTCATACTCCGCAAGTTTTTCCAAATCATCTACAAGACGTTTTAATCTTAATATTTCTTCATGGCAACTTGTTAACCTTTCAGTTGTTGGCTGCCACACACCATCTATTAATGCCTCCATATGACTCTGCAATGTTGAAAGTGGAGTTCTAAGTTCATGGGAAATATCTCTAGTTAGTCTTTTTCTCAATTCTTCTTGGTCATAAAGAGATGTTCCAAGATTATTAATTGTTGTGGTTAGTTTATCTATCTCCTTTATATCAGACTTTATTTCAATCTTCTCACTGTAATTTCCTTTAGAAATCATTTCTGCAGTATCTATAACATTTAGGATGGGTTTACTAATACCCTTAGCCATTAAAAGTCCTAATATTAGTGCAATACATAATGATGCTATACCAACGCATATCAGTATTTTATTCAATGTCTTCACATATAGTATATCATTGTCATTATAATAAAATGGTCCATAATACCCTATTACTATATTACCTACCTTATTTGAATTATTTACTATAGAGTATTCGCTCTTAGTATACACTCCTTTCCATTTTGGAAAATAGGTCTCCATAGTAATCGTTAAATGATTTTTAACAGATTCACATTTACTATTATTGTAAGTTTCCGCATCCCATATTGTTTTACCAGATAGATCTTTAATACTAATAAACAATCCATTTTCAATCGCATCTAACCCGAGATTTTTAATTGCGTCAGTATTCCACTTTCCATCATCTGAATACTGCTTATTTACAGCTGCGACTATAGCTTTATTTTTTATTTCGTGCTCCTGAATAACATAGTCTTGAAACAGTCTTTTTAAAAAGAAATTTGTAAGAAGACTAATAAGCAGTACACAAATCATTATTACAAGCATATAGGAAAGTGATAGCTTTTTTCTAAGGCTTTTTTTCATATCATTCTCCTCCAAGCCTATATCCGGTGCCATGGACAGTAATTATATATTCAGGCTCCTTGGGATTTGTTTCTATTTTTTGTCTTAAGTTCTTAACATGAGTATCTATAACCCTATCATATCCATCGTAGTCTTCTCCAAGAGCAGCACTTATAAGTTCCTCTCTTGTAAAAGCCTTTTGAGGATATTTTAAGAGTGTCATTAATACCTTATATTCTGTTATAGTTAGGTTTATATTCTCACCTTTTTTTCTTACCTCTCGTTTAAGAATATCTACTATTAAGTCATCATTGTTTAATGAAATTACATCCGATAACGGCACAACTTCCTCGTTAACCCTTCTTAATAGGGCATATATCCTTGCCATAAGCTCTCTTGGACTAAAAGGCTTAGTAACGTAATCATCTGCACCCATATGTAAACCGGAGATTATGCTCCCTTCGCCAATTTTAGCCGTAAGCATTATTATTGGAACTCTGGATTTTTTTCTTATAGTTTTACAAATATCTTCTCCAGTTACATCTGGCAGCATAAGATCTAATACTATTAAATCAGGATTAACTCTTTCGAAGGTTTCCAAGGCTTGTTTTCCTTCAAAAGCTTCAAATACCTCACAGCCTTCCCTTTCCAAATATGATTTTATAACTTCAACTATTTTATTTTCATCATCTACTACAAGAACCTTTTTCATTTCCAGCATTTTTTCACTCCTACCTTAGCTGCAAAATATATTTTAAATTAATTATATCAGCTTTTCTTATGGATTTTGAGTGGATTTAATTGTAAACTATATTTGTTATTCAGTTTAAGTTTATGTAAGCATTATTATTCATATGGGAATAACTATAATTCTGTTGTCTAAATCAGTTGTAGATTCGCAACTCTATAATTTAGCTAAAATATATTAAAAAGTTAGGAAGTTTAATTTCTAAAACTTCCTAACTTAAGTCAACACTATATGTTGCCTATTTATTTCCAATACTTGCCATAGCCATTATTTTTTTGCTTGGCTTAATGCATTATTTACAGCCATCATAATTCCTTTACTTGTTAATGTAGCTCCTGAAACTGCATCTACACTAGTTGACTGTGATGCTATGATTTCTTTTGGAACTACATTTAAAGGTTCTTTCCCTTTTGGTTCATTAGCAGATATTATTTCTACATTGGTAATTTTACTATCTTTTACTGTGACTGAAACCTTTAAGTCAGGATTCTTGCCATGTCCAACTCCAGTATATGTTCCATCTTTATATCCTTTTTGTTGTGAATTATTATTACCTGTTGAATCCTTACTAGTTGCTGAAATACTATTTGTATTTCCTACATAAGGTACTGCATTATTCTTGTTCATAACACTACTCAAAGAGTTTAGTCCTGTAAAAGCAGCTATTGCTACTGCACTAGGGAACAGTGGATTAACATTCTCATTTAAAATACTTGCTTGTGGATTTTTTCTATGGCAGATTTCTATACACTTAAAACAATTTATACATTCTCCACTACCTACTTTGTCCATTTTATAAAGCTCTATTCCCATTGAACAGTTATTTGTACACAATCTACAATTTCCGCACTTATCCGTAGGCTTACTTATTTTAAAAATTCTAAGCTTAGATACTACTGAAAATACTGCTCCAAGAGGACACAAATATCTACAAAAAAATCTTTCAATAAAAATTGCTCCTATGGCTATCAAAGCTAATATTATAAACCCAGCAGTATATTGAACTACGGATTCCGGAATATTATCCATTCCTGCAAAAGCACTCCAAGGACTATAGCTATCAAAGAAACTACTACTTGTCCAAATAACAATTACGATAAATAATAATACTACATATTTTATGTACTTTAATTTAGAATCAATTTTTTTATTTACTCTAAATTTTATTTTAAATAACTTATGAGATACTATGTATATAAAATCATTAACAGCTCCAAAGGTGCAAAACCATCCGCAAAAAAACCTACCTAAAATTATTGTTAATGTCATAATTATTAGAGCTGTAATTAAGTGAGGCCAAGCTTCACCCATGTTAAAGTTACCTTTAACAATCATAGAATAAATTTGTTTCAATTGACTAAAAACTAAAGTAAATAACTCCGGTATAAAAATTAAAAATATAATTTGTGTAATATGTCTTATTATTTGTAACTTAGATATTTTTTTTATCATTCTGTCTTTCCTCCAATATTCTTTATCAAAACTCAATACTTTTACTTATATAAAAATGAGTTCATCTTCTAGGGTTTAGTTTAGACATAGTCCTTATTAAATCCTAGATATTCAACTTTAGCTAAATGAGTTCATTTAGAAATTTTAATTTTCCACTTCACTCCCTTCTACACATAAAGTTCTCATCTATTAATTTGAACTTATTCTTAATACCTGAAGTGAGGTAAACTTCTTTATTTTTCGTTATAAATATGGCATCTACACCCTTTATAGACTCTATTAACTTAATACTCTTATCAAGTCCCATAATGTAAACCCCTGTAGATAAACCATCTGCTCACTGTATCTTACAGCTTTTTTCATAACAAAATAAGTATCTTTACTAACTTCTTCACTCGAAATTCCAGCATTTTGATTTATCATGGAAATCTCACTATACTCCTTAAATACAGACATTTTATTATCTATATCATTCAGTCTATTTACAGCTTCCTCTATAGCTCTTTGTCCATTATTTCCATATACTTTTAGTTGTATTATAGTACCCAGTACATAGAATTCTCTTGTAATAGGAACTTTTTTATTCGTAACTCTAAAATAAAATATAATAAATGCAACACTACTTAGTATAAAAAATATCCAAAATTCAGTTTGATGCATAAGTTTTATCAATCTTTATCACCTCCAAAATCAAAATAGCTATCTATAATTTTCCTATATCTCGAAGTTTATCCGATGACTACCCGCTCTTTACTCCCATCTTCTTCAAAGTGGGAGTAAAGAGCGGCTACGTCCCTGGATTCGTTCAACTAAGAATCAAATGGAGTTTGAAACTCCATCTGATTCAAGTTTTCACTTCATTCTAACATTTATTTGTGTGGATTTTATGTGGACTAATATAAGGTATCTTGAAATTAGGCCGAAGTAAGCTTCACTTTATTTGTATTAAATACAAATGGCTATATGTCACATAAGTTTGTGACATATAGCCATTTTATTAGAATTGCAACTTTTGCAACTGTTCTAACTGCTTGTCTAAGTTATCAATAGCAGTATTTAAAGTTTTAGCATCTAATGGCTTTACTTTTACTGCCGCATTTATAGTTTTTAGAGGCTCTTCTATCTTCTCATATATCTCAGGTGATTTTGTTTTAACATTCTCCTCAAACTTCTTCCAATTTATTTCTAAATATGCAGAAGTCTTTATAGTTCTTTCTTCATCATTATTAGCAATTTTAGTTTTCATTTTCTTTAAAGCGTCTCTCATATTTTGAGTTCCAGTTAAAACCAAATCTGATAATTGATACTGCTCTAACTGTTTATCTAGAGTATCAATAGCAGTACTTAATGTCTTAGCATCAAGTGGTTTTACCTTTATAGCTGCATTTATAGTGTGTAGTGGTTCTTCTATCTTTTCATAAATTACTGGAGATTTTACTTTAAAATCGTCCTCGAATTGCTTCCAGTTTCCTTCTAAACCTTCAGAAGTTTTAATAACATTGTCCTCTTCCTTATTAGCTAGTTGTTCTTTCATCTTTTTTGAAACATCTCTCATATTCTGAATACCAGTTGTAGTTAAATCTGCTAATTGCACTTGTTCTAATTGCTTGTCTAAACTATCCATAGCAGTATTTATTACTTTTGTATCAAGAGGTTTTACCTTTACAGCTGCATTAATAGTTCCTAATGGTTCCTCTACTTTTTCATACAAAGTGAAGTATTTTCCCTTAACATTATCTTCGAATACTTTCCAGTTTCCTTCTAAGTTATCAGAAGTTTTTATAGCTTTATCTTCTTCTTTATTATTAATCTCATTTTTCATTTGCTTAATAACATCTCTCATATTCTTGCTTCCTTCTTGAATAGTAAGAGTTTTTTGCTTAGCTGCAGGAGCTTCCTGCGTAGTTTGATTTTGTGCTCCATTTTGACCTTGTTCAGCTTTTTGTGAACTACATCCTGCTAAAGTTAAAACTACTCCTAAAGAAGTTACCATAAATATTTTTTTAAAATTCATCATTATTACTCTCTCCTCCTAAATACTAAAACATTTAATCTCTATTTTTATTTCTCATTAATCTGGATCATTTTATTAGTTTATAAATATCACCATGTACTATTTAACATTTCATCTAACATCACTTAAATATATTTTATTTAAGTTTTGAAGCTTTTGAATTTAGATGATTTAATATAACCATTGCAACCGCAACTACAATTAAAATTACCTGTGGAATAAATCCTTCCCAAGTTGGATACATTGCAAGCCAAGCTATACTTGGAAGACTATCACTAGAAGTTGCTTGTAGTAACCCTGCTAATTGTAGGCCATTTACTCCCATGCCTGTAAACTTTAATCCTAAGTAAAATACTAATAAGCTTGATACCATAAAAAATGGTCTCATTGGAATACGTAAACCAACCTTTAAAATGAGTACAGCTATAACTACTAATATAGCCATGCCTATTGCAATACCAATAATTAAATCTGATAATTTAATTGATGAAGCCATACCTATATAAAATAAAACTGTCTCAGTACCCTCTCTAAATACTGCTAAAAACGCTAATAGTCCTAGAGAAAATAATCTTCCTGTTGCTATGGCTTGAGATCCTTTGTTATTTACATAACTTTGCCATGTCTTAACACTAGATTTACTATGGAGCCAGTAGCTAACATATATAAGCATTACTGCAGCAAATACTCCTGTCCAACCTGCAATTAAAAAGTTATTATTTCCAAAGGTACCTGATGAGAAAAGAACTTTAACAAGCACTGCTAGCACTATACTTACAGCAAAACCTATCCCTACTCCTCCATATATCCAGCCTTTCTTATCCTCATGTCCAGATCTATTTAAAAACCCAAGAAGTGCTATTACTACAAGTAATGCTTCTAAACCTTCACGAAGAATTATAGTAATAACATCTATCATTGTATAAGAGTTTGTTCCTGCAATTTCAGATAGATATGTATGCATTCTGTCAATTATCTTTAAAGCCTTATCAGTTTCCACAGGACTAGTTGCAAGGTACGCCTTAACACCAACCATATCCTTTTCTGCATCATCATATATTTTTTTAGACTTAGTAAGAACCACTCCTTCAACATCAATCCATGAAGAACTAAATGTATTCATAGTTTTTAAAGCTCCTACTGTGTCTTTATTATCTATTTGAGATTTTGCTTTTTCTAAAATCAATACTAGGTCATTAACAGTAGCATTGCCCTGCTTACTGTTTTTCGAATCAGTTTTTTTATCTTCACTATTTTTAAACTTACCTGAAGCAAAATCCTTATCAACAGTATCTAAATCTTTAAAAGCTTGTACTAATTTATCCTTTTGAATTGGATTTTGAGAAAATAGAAATTGAACCATTCCCATCTTATCTTCAATACTTCCATAAGCTTCTTTTGATTCAGCCTTTACTTCATCCTCATAATCTCTCCACCCTTCCTGGAAATTCTTGTAGGATTCTTTTGCCTTTTCTATATCTCCTATCTGGACCTGTTCTATAGCCTTTAAAACAGATTGATTTGCTTTACTTAAGTCTTCTTCAGCACTAGCTGCAAAAACTGTGCTAGGTAAGATAGATATAGTAATCATAGCAAGTAATAAAAATGTAAATACTTTTTTCAACTTAAATTACCCCTTTCATTAGTTCTATTTGCTAATAATTTTCAATTTAAAATAATTGAAAATATATATCATTTGATATTGAAAACTATTATCATTTACTTGATAAAGCTATTATATATTAACTTTTCTAAAATAGCAATATATTAGAATAAAAAAATAAATGTGTTTCATCCCAGAACCACTAGCTACCAATATAATTATCGCTTAATTCTGCTAGCTTTACATTTGCTCTACGTATGCTTTGATATTAACATATTGCATGGACAAGGATGACAATAATAAAGTTCTTACCATATTATAAAATAGTTAAAGCCTATATTCTTTCTTTAGAATACAGGCTTTAACTATTTTATAATATAAGAAAGTTCCAAACAAAAATTAGACTACACTCCACCTTTTATATAAAGTATTCCTATTATGAAGATAATATATAATACAGCATTAAAAGATAACCTTTTAGCTGATAAGCAACTTCTTTTTAAAGTCGTCCATATTAATAAAATAGCCATAAAAGTTATAATTGCTGCAATCATAAGAGATTTATCAAGCATCCAAGGCGTAAAAATAATACCTAATGCACTGGGCACTGTAGCTTGAATCATCATAGACCCACTAATATTGGAAAGAGCCAAATTCTCTTTGCCCTGTCTTACCCATATAAGTGCATTTAATGTTTCTGGTAATTCTGTTGCAACTGGACTCAATAGTAAAGAAACCATATGAGGTGCCATTCCAAGTGAAATACTTAAAGCACCCAAATTATGTACAAACATTTGTGAACCAATAAAAATAAATATAAGTGACAATATAGTTTGAGCTAAAATCAATGATTTCTTAGGACTTGCACTTTTGGGGCTAAATTTCAATGGTTCCAGTTCCTCAGCAATTTCCACTGTATCAGTATTCATTTCTTTATAAAAGTAAACTCCATAAGCTAATAAAAATAAAAATCCCAGCCAAGGCTTTATTGCAAAAGCTACAAGACCTAACCCAATCTTAAACACAAAAATACCCATAAACCAAACTTGATCTCTTGCTAATTTTTCACTATCAACATTAATACAACTACCAGCTTTTCTCTTACTACTAAATATACCTATACTAATGCCAACAACAGCATAGGCAATTGTACTTAAAACAAGAGGTCCTCCTAAAGCTGCCCCAACGCCAATATCCTTTTGGCTTGCATTTGCTCCAAACACTACAGCTATGAATGTTACAATACTTTCAGGCAAAGCTGTACCAAAAGCTGCTAGAATTGAACCTACTGCACTTTGCGAAATATTAAAGGCTTTACCTACCCATTCAATTCCATTTACAAAGAGTTCACAGCTAAAATAAATTAAAAGTGCTGCAGCAATCATGACTAAAATTGTTATTATCATTTCTTCTCCTCCTTAGACAAAAATAAAAGACCTTTGGCGCATTAAAAAAACACGCCAAAAGTCTCGTTTCGCATTTTTGCGGATATTGCCAGGTTTATCACCAATATGTTGACAATATCTATCAAACTACTCCCTTTTGTAAATATACAGTTATATATTACCTTAGTAAAGTATACTAAATTCATTTTGTGGTGTCAACAACTATTCTAACTCTTTAAATAGGGTTAAATTTTATTGGTTTTTTGTGAATACTTTTTTTGCTCTAATCTATTTAGTAAATAGCTTTATTGAGCTGATTTAAATCATCCATAAATTTAACTTCAGGGTCTGCTTCATGCCTTTCAAAGCATACAAGGTTCTGTTTATTACTAAGCAATCTTTGATTAAAGGCATTAATCTCAAAAGATATAAAATATAGGCTTATTTTATACATTAGCTTTATTTGTATTAGCAAAAGTTATATAATTATATCATTATAGTGAAAAGGTGATATAAATGAAAAAATACGATACTGTTATATTTGATTTAGATGGAACATTACTTAATACCCTTGAGGATCTTACGGATAGTGTCAACTATGCATTAAAACTATATGGTTTTCCATGCAGAACAATAGCGGAGGTTAGGAGTTTTGTTGGTAATGGTGTAGCACGTTTAATGGAACTATCTGTACCTGCCGGACTTAATAATCCGCTGTATGAAAAATGTCTTGCAGACTTTCGCAATCATTATTCGGAGAATATGCAGAACAAAACTGGTACTTATAAAGGAATCCTAGATCTTTTGAGACAATTATTAAAAGAAGATTATAAAATTGCCATTGTATCAAACAAGTTTGATAGTGCAGTAAAGGGACTTAATCAAATATATTTCGGAGAATATATAAAAGTAGCAATTGGAGAATCAGAAAATGTTTCTAAGAAGCCTGCACCGGATACTGTATTTAAAGCACTTGAGGAATTATGTTCTACTGCTGATAAAGCGGTATATGTAGGCGATTCAGAAGTAGATGTTAAAACAGCTAAAAATTCTGGGATTATATGCGTAGGCGTAACATGGGGATTTAGAGATAGAGTGGTTTTGGAGCAGGAAGGTGCAGACTATATTATAGATAGACCACAAGAGTTATTAAAAATAATTGATTGTTAGGTTGATTCTATAAAAATGTACATAATATTTTACTTAATTGTTGATTAAAGAAGTAAAATATTATGTTTTAAAATATAATTATATTTTAAGTGCTTCAGAGCCGTTTTCAAGACACATTTTTAAAACTGTATCTTTATTAAATCCAATATTTTCAAAATGCTTTATTTCATCGAAAATTCCATTAATATGTCCCACACGGTATGCCCCAGCATCACTTCCAAGGGCAATTTTAACACCTATTTCATAAGCCTTTATTATATTTTTTGTCTGTATATCATATACTTTTCTTATTATATCCAGCTGTTCTTTGAACTTTGGATCATTTGCATCAATTATATTTCCAAGAGGAGAAAGAGTGGGTACCCATATTATTCCTTTTTCTGCCATACCATACAGCTCTTTATCAGAAATAAGAAAACCATGTTCTATAGTATCAACTCCTGCTTTTATTGCAGCAGATACTCCTTTACAGCCATTAGCATGTACCATTATTGGAACTCCATGTTCTTTTGCACTTTTTACCATGTATTCTAGTTCATTATATGTAAATGCCACATCTCCTACATCACCAAATTTATCAAAATTTACCATTCCTGTTAATATAATTTTAAGGTGGTCTAATTTATTTTCTTTTAAGATATTAAATTCTCTTTTAAAATCTTCTATTCCATAAATGGATTTTCCTAAAAATGATCCATAGTGATCTTTTTTACAAATTGCAAATATGGGAGTTCTATATGTTATTCCTTCTTTTCTTGCAATTTCCCGTGCCAGACAGGAAGCAAATATTCCATCGCCACCGTCCCTTAACGCAAGTATATTATTTTTTTTATAATCTTTTAAAATCTTAGTAATCCAATTTATTTTAAAATCAGTTGTGGAATTACTCCATTCTTTTTTATTAAATAAAGTGTTATGAGCAATGTGTATATGTGAATCAACTATCAATGAAAGCACCTACTTTTAAATTAATTATAATCTACTTACTTAGCTTTTACAGGAGTTCACTCCCATGTTTCTATTTTATCATATATAACTTATATAATTTATTTCCAATTAAATATTTTTTTACAAAACATTTAATTGGAAATAAAATATTGAATTATTACCAAAAAATGATATAATATAAATCAATTACCATTTGCATTTCACATATTAATAATTTTTTACGTTTTCTTTTATATTTTTATCAAATTTTTCTGGTATAAAATGAGTTTGTAAAAAATCTAATAATATTCAAAAACTAAACTAGGGGGGAAATATTATAATGAAGAAAAAGTTTTTATCAGCTATAATGGCTACATTTCTAGTTTCCACTTTTTTAACAGGTTGTGGCGGTAGCACTGCTACCTCTCAAAACAGTAAAGCATCTAAAACTTTAATTTTTGCTCAGGGATCAGATCCTAGAGGATTAGACCCTGCCTATGTTGATGATGGTGAATCAGCAAAAGTAATATCTAATGTATATGAAGGTCTTATTGCTTACAAAGAAGATTCAACTGAAATTCAACCTTGTCTTGCTGAAAAATGGGATATAAGTACTGATGGAAAAGTTTATACTTTTAACCTTCGTAAAAATGTAAAATTCCATGATGGAACACCTTTTAATGCAGATGCAGTAATTTATAACATAGAACGTCAAATACCACCAAAAGCAAAAGAAGAAATGCCATATGCTTCTTTCACTTTTGGAGAAGTTACTAAGGTAGAAAAAGTCGATGATTCTACTGTAAAAATAACTTTAAAAGAACCTTATACTCCTTTCTTAGCAAATCTTGCTATGTCCTTAGCTGCACCAATGGTTAGTCCAACTGCTGCTAAAAAATCTGGAGATAAGCTAATGGAAAATCCTGTAGGTACAGGTCCTTTTAAATTTGTTAAATGGACTAAAAGCCAATCTATAGAATTAGAAAAGAATAATGATTATTGGGGTACTAAAGCAAAATTGGACAAAGTTGTATTTAAATTCATAAAGGAAAATTCTGTTCGTGCTAGTGAACTTATAGCAGGCTCAGTAGATGCAATAGATGGCATAGATCCTAATGATATAAATAAACTAAAAGAAAGCAAAGTGAATATATTCCAAAACAAAGGTATGAATATTAACTATATGTCTTTCATCTGTTCAAGAGCACCATTTAATGATCCTAAATTAAGAGAAGCTATTTCCTATGCTGTAAATAGAGATGAACTTGTTAAGCAACTATATCAAGGTTACTCTGATGTTGCTAACAGTCCTCTACCATCATTTATTCCAGGATACAGCAAAGACGTTAAGCCTTATGAATATAATCCAGAAAAAGCTAAAGCACTGTTAAAAGAATTAGGTAAAGAAAACTTAAAAATTAAGATGATTACTTATTCAAATCCAAGACCATATAATCCTGTTAATGGACAAAAATTAGCAGAATCCGTACAAGCTTATTTAGCTAAGGTTGGAGTTACTGCTACTATAGATGTATATCCTTGGAAAGAATATAAAGACAAACTTTTCCAAGGTGAAGGGGATATGTTCTTCTATGGTTGGAATGGTGATAACGGTGATGCTGATAACTTCTTATCCTTATTTGACTCAAAGGAGATTAAATCAACTTTAAATGCTGCAAAGTATAGTAGTCCTCAAGTAGATGAATTACTTGTAAAAGGAAGAGTTACTCCAAATGGTGATGAAAGAAATAAAATTTATGGACAAATTCAAGATATAACAGCTAAAGATGCTGCTTGGCTTCCAATATCCTATGCTCAATCTATGGCTGCTTATTCATCAAAGGTAACTGGCTTTAAAGTTCATCCTACAGCTTCAATATTCTTCCAAAATGTAGATAAAAATTAACCTAAATCATAAAGTAAAATTTTATTATAACTTAACAAGGAAATACCTTTTAGGTATTTCCTTTTATATATAACACTAGTAGAATCACTTGATTTTTTAAGGAGGATTAAAAATGATAAAATACGTATTAAAAAGATTAGCTCTTTTGGTACCTGTTTTAATTGGAGTATCCATAATAGTATTTATAGTTATGCATGTACTTACGTCTGACCCTACTTCTATAATTTTAGGTCAGCATGCCTCTGCGGACCAAATTGCAGCTCTTCGTAAACAACTTGGATTAGACAACCCTTTATATATTCAATATTTAGATTTTTTTAAAGGACTTTTACATAGAGATTTTGGTAATTCATTAATAACTCAAACTTCTGTATGGAGTGAGTTAACTACTCGTTTACCGGCTACAGTTGAGCTAGCTTTCACCTCTATAATAATTGCTTCTATAGTGGGAGTAACTATAGGTGTTATATCTGCTATAAAACAAAACTCTATAATAGACTATATAAGTATGATAGGTGCTCTTCTTGGAGTTTCTATGCCAATATTTTGGCTTGGGCTTATATTAATAGTAGTTTTTTCATTACAGCTTCATATCCTACCTGTTTCCTCAAGAATACAAGTAGGTATGGAACCAGCTCATATTACAGGTTTCTATATATTAGACAGTATATTTACAGGAAATATGGAAGCCCTTGGAGATTCAATAAAACACCTGATGCTTCCATCTATAGCCCTTGCATCATACTCCACTGCTATAATAGCACGTATGACAAGATCAACTATGCTTGAAGTTATAGGTCAGGATTACATAAGAACTGCACGAGCGAAAGGTCTTGCAGAAAGAACGATTATAATAGGCCATGCTCTTAAAAATGCTTTTATACCTATAATAACAGTTATAGGACTTCAGCTTGGATCTCTACTTGGCGGTGCTGTGCTCACTGAAACAGTATTTGCATGGCCTGGTATAGGCAGTTATACCATAGATGCTATTTTAAAAGCAGACTACCCTGTAGTACAAGGAGCAGTAATGCTTATGGCAGTTATATTTGTCAGCGTGAACCTTTTAGTAGACTTACTCTATGGTTTATTAGATCCTAGAATTAAATATTCGTGATGTGAAACTTGAATCAGAGGGGGGGCCCCCCCCAACTGATTCTTAGTTGAACGAATCCAGGGACGTAGCCGCTCTTTACTCCCAGTTAAGCAGAGAACCAAAATCTATGATTTTGTGTGAATCGCTTACTCCTCTGACACTAGGAAGAGGAGTTTCATATAAAGATGGGAGTATTAGAGCGGGTAGTCATCGGATAGATTATATTCTTATGAATGGAGGTATATAAATGCAGTATGAAACATCAAAACAAGTATCACAAATAGAAAATAAAAAAAATAATTTTTTCTTTTTAAAAAATGGTTTTGAAATAATTTTAAAAAATAAAGCTGCTACTTTAGGGCTTTGCATAATATTGTTTCTAATACTAATATCCATATTTGGCAAACTGATTATGCCCTATAATCCTTATTTAGGAAGCTTATCTGATAGTTTAAAAGGACCATCATCTGCTCACTGGTTTGGAACAGATGAGCAAGGAAGAGATATATTAAGCAGAATAATAGATGGTACAAGAATATCTCTTAGAGTAGGAATAGTTTCAGTAGCCATAGCATTATCCTTAGGTACCATTTTTGGTTCTTTAGCTGGATATTATGGTGGCAAAATAGATTTAATAGTAATGAGATTTATGGACATGATTCTTGCTTTCCCTTCATTGTTACTAGCTATAGCTTTTATGAGTGCTCTTGGAAAAGGTATTGATAAAGCTATAATAGCAATAAGCATAGTTACTATACCTGAGTATGCAAGAATAGTTAGAAGTTGTATATTATCTGTAAGAGATAGTGAATACGTACAAGCTGCTAAAGTAATCGGAAATAATGACTTAGTTATAATATTTAGACACATATTACCTAATATAATGTCCCCTATTATAGTTAGAGCAACTTTAGGAGTATCTACAGCTATCCTTGAAACTTCTGCTTTAGGTTTTTTAGGACTTGGAGTTCAACCTCCTTATGCTGAATGGGGAAGTATGCTTGGTTCTGGTAGAGGGTATTTCTTTAATGCACCTTATTTAGTATGGTTTCCAGGAATTGCTATTACAATAACAGTATTAGCATTTAATCTTTTTGGAGATGGCCTGCGTGATGCATTAGATCCTAAATTTCGCAAATAGTTAGGAGGCTGTTATATGTTACTTGAAGTTAAGAATTTAAAGACTCAATTTAAATTAAAAGGCGGATTAGTTAATGCCGTAGATGGAGTAGACTTCGACATAGAAAAAGGTGAAGTAGTTGCAATAGTTGGTGAATCCGGTAGTGGAAAAAGTGTAACTTCACTTTCTATAATGGGTCTTATTCCAAATCCTCCTGGAAAAGTAATAGACGGAGAAATTCTATTTAATGGAGAAGACTTACTGGAAAAAAGTCAAAAAGAACTTCAACAAATCAGAGGTAATAAAATCTCTATGATATTTCAAGAGCCCATGACTTCTCTTAATCCAGTATATAATATAGGAAAACAAATATCCGAAACCTTAATAAAACACAAATGTATGAACAAGAAGGATGCTAAAAAAGAAGCTGTAAATATGCTGGAATTGGTTGGCATACCTTCTCCTGAAAAAAGGATTAATGATTTTCCTCATCAACTTAGTGGAGGAATGAGGCAACGTGTTATGATTGCCATGGCTCTTGCTTGTAGTCCAGAACTTCTAATTGCAGATGAACCTACTACAGCTTTAGATGTTACTATACAAGCACAAATACTTGACTTAATGCTTAAATTAAAAGAAAAGTTTAATACTTCAATTATGCTAATAACTCACGATTTAGGAGTAGTTGCAGAGGTAGCTGATAGAGTTGTAGTTATGTATTGTGGAAAAGTAGTTGAAAAAGCTTCTGTGGATAAATTATTTGAAAACCCAATGCATCCATACACTATAGGCCTTTTAAACTCTATACCAAAGATAGATGAGGAAAAAGATAAATTATTTATGATACCTGGTACTGTACCTAATCCTCTAGATATGCCAACGGGCTGTGCTTTTAGTGATAGGTGCGACAAATGCATGGCTATCTGTAAAGAATCTATGCCTCCTCTATTACAACATGAGGGTAGGCAAGTACGATGCTTCTTATATGAGCAGAAAGGGGAAGATTAGTTATGGAAGCTTTATTGCAAGTTAAAAATCTAAAACAATACTTTCCTGTAGAAAGTGGATTTTTTTCTAAGAAAAACTCTTATGTACAAGCAGTAGACGATGTTTCTTTTGATATATATAAAGGGGAAACCTTAGGTCTTGTTGGAGAATCCGGTTGTGGAAAATCCACTACTGGAAAAATGCTTGTGAATCTTTTAAAACCAACTTCTGGAGAAGTTATCTTTGAAGGACAGGATATATCTAATTTAAAAGGTTCTAAAAGAAGAAGCTTATGTAAAAAGATACAGATTATATTTCAAGATCCTTATGCTTCTTTAAATCCTAGAATGACTATTGGGGATATAATTGCTGAACCTATTAAAGTAAATAACATATATCCCAAAGAAGAGATAGAAAAAAATGTATTAAGACTGTTAAATTGCGTAGGACTTGCTTCCTATCATAGAAACAGATTTTCACACGAATTTAGTGGTGGACAAAGACAAAGGGTTGGTATAGCAAGAGCTCTTGCAGTGAACCCAAAGCTTATTATATGTGATGAGCCAGTATCTGCTCTTGACGTTTCTATTCAGGCTCAGGTACTTAATTTACTGAAAGATTTACAGAAGGAATTTGATTTAACTTATTTATTTATAGCTCATGGTCTTAATGTAGTAAAACATATAAGCAACAGAGTTGGAGTTATGTATCTAGGAAAGCTTCTAGAACTCGCTGATGGTAAAAATTTATACAGTGATCCTAAGCACCCTTATACTCAAGCTCTTTTATCAGCTATTCCGGTTCCTGACCCTAAAAGAAAAAAGAACAGAATTATATTAAACGGCGATGTACCAAGTCCAATAAATCCTCCAAAGGGATGCAGATTTCATACTAGATGTTTTAAATGTATGGATATATGTAAAGAAAAGGAGCCTCTGTTAAAGAACTTAGATAACGGACATCAGGTAGCTTGCCATTTGTATTAAAAAATAGACGTTTTTCCTACCACATTATCTTAATCAATGATAATGTGGCAGAAAAAACGTCCTCTTATCTTATACCACTAAATAAAAAAACACTAAGCATTAAACTCAGTGTTTTTCTTGTTACTTACCTGGCGACGACCTACTCTTCCACACAGTCTCCCGTGCAGTACCATCGGCACTGTAAAGCTTAACCTTCGTGTTCGGAATGGGAACGGGTGTTACCTTTACGTCATCATCACCAGATGACCAGACATCCAAAATCTATGATTTTGTGATGGTCGGTTACTCCTCAGCTCTGCTGAGTGAGTTTCCTTTGAAAGATTTGTTCTCTCAAAATTGCACAGTGAATATATTTGGTCAAGCCCTCGACCTATTAGTATTAGTCAGCTGAACATGTTACCATGCTTACACCTCTAACCTATCAACCTTGTGTTCTTCAAGGGGTCTTACTAGCTTACGCTATGGGAAATCTTATCTTGAGGTGGGCTTCACGCTTAGATGCTTTCAGCGTTTATCCCGTCCTGAC
>Ga0183101_1000429_pt4 | contig 18313 bp, 16 predicted proteins | sample Biomet3_FD_127790 | JGI IMG/M metagenome (GOLD analysis project Ga0183101, IMG submission 127790) | Microbial communities from bioreactor (seeded with sewage sludge) at LBNL, California, USA - Biofuel metagenome 3 | ecosystem: Engineered > Bioreactor > Anaerobic > Unclassified ...
CTCCCCCATCCAGCCCCAGCTGCACCCGGTCCGGCTCAATATCGATAGGGCGGTCACGCTTTTGAAGAAAGATAATGTCGGAGACAACATCCGTTCCGGCGTTGGCGCGGAAAGCGTTGTTGGGCAGCCGGATGGCTCCCAGCAGCTCCGCCCGCTGTGCGATGTATTTGCGGACTTCCGGGGACTGCTTATCCATCGTGTAGCGGGAAGTGACGAAAGCCACCACGCCGCCCGGACGAACCTGATCCAGCGTTTTGGCAAAGAAATAGTCGTGGATGCTGAAACCGAGCCGGTCATAGGCTTTGTCCGGCACTTTGTAGCTGCCGAACGGCACGTTGCCAACCGCGAGGTCGTAAAAATCCCGCCTGTCCGTCGTTTCAAACCCGGCCACGGTGATGTCGGCTTTCGGGTAAAGCTGCTTTGCAATACGCCCTGTGATGCTGTCCAGTTCCACGCCGTAAAGCCGGCTGTTCTGCATTTCCTCTGGCAGAAGGCCGAAGAAATTGCCGACGCCCATGGCCGGTTCGAGGATATTCCCGGCCTTGAAGCCCATGTTTCCGACCGCTTCATAGATGGCCTTGATGACTGTCGGGCTGGTGAAGTGTGCGTTGAGCGTCGATGCCCGCGCGGAGGCGTATTCCTCCGGCGTCAGCAGCGATTGCAGATCTTTGTATTCCGCGGCCCATGCCGGTTTGTTCTCGTCAAAGGCGTCCTGAACGCCGCCCCAGCCGACATAGCGGGAGAGCACTGCCTGTTCTTCCTGCGTGGCCTGCCGGTTCTCTTTTTCCACGGCCTGCAAGGTGCGGATTGCCGCCACATTCATGGCGTATTTGGCTTTGGGGCCGCCAGCACCGAGGTTGTCGTCGGTGATATGAAAGTTCTTCGGTTCCGGCGGGGTATGCTCCGGCTCCGTGTGCAGGCGTTCCACCACAATGTCATAGGGAAGCTGGTTCTGCTCTGCCGGATAGACCGCAACCGTTTCAGAAGCCATTTCCGGCTGAACCGGTTTTTGCTCCTCCGGCGCTGTTTTTTCGGGCTGGGGATAACGCTCCAGTAGTCTTGCGAAGCTCTCGCTGCTTTCCGCACGGAAGATGGGATAGATCATCGTCGGGTCACGAAGCTGGATGGAAGAGTCTCGGACTTCCGTTACAATAAAAGGCTTGCCGTTCTCCAGATATATTGTGTCGCCGACAGAGTACGGAAAACGGGCTTCAGCAGGTTCCGTTATTGCACCTTCGGCAGCCTCGCTGTGCTCCTGCGGGATCTTCGTCTGAGGTTCGGAATAAAAGCTTCCGTCTTTCACCATGCCGGCAAGAAGCCGCTGAACCTTCGCCCAAGGAATTTCCGCGGCCTGATCGGTGCCTGTACGGATAACGAGAAGCGCTTTTGTGCCGGGCGCGCCATATTCACCGGCAAGCCAGGACGCAGTTTGCTTGTCGCGGGCATGTTCCGCCATATACGCCTGAACGCGCTGCCTGCTGTCATCGTCACCGTTCCAGCGCCGGATGGCCGCGTCGATGTCTGACTGCGTGATTGCTTCATCAGGAGACGATTCCACTTTTTCGGGCAAGGCATGAGCCTGCGGTTGTGGAAACGCGGTTTGCGTCCGCGGCATGGGAATATCGCCGAGTCCGGCATAACTGCTTTCCAGTTCCTGATACTGAGTTTTTTCGCCTTCGGTGAGATAGGAACCTTCGCGGATGATTTCGCGGAGCCGTTTTTCAACAGACGGCCACTTGAGCGTGACTTTCTCGCCGTCACCGTAGGGATTGAAGATCATGCCGGAAGAAGGACGATAATCCACAAAACCGTGTGTGCCATCCAGAAAATCAAAGCTGCGGCCTCCGGTTCCGTATTCGTTCTTGATAAACGCGGCGGCTTCCTTTTCGTCTGTCCCACGCTGATACATGGCGTAAATCCGCAGTTTTCCGCCTTCAAAGCCGGAACCGTTCCGGAGTTCCTTGTCAATGTCCGCCTGCGAGACAGAAAAAGCGGAGGGCGCTTTCACGCTCTCCGCTTCGTCGATGCTTTTGATCTGTTCGTCTTCCGAAGGAAATAAACTCAGCTGAAAATCAGTTCGTTCTGGATGATCTCCTCCGCCTGCGCCTTGCAGCTGTTCATCAGGCCGGTCCATTTCATCGGTTCGGACGCCTTCAGCTGCTCCGTCACTCCCGCTTCCTTCGCCAGTTCCGGAATCATCTGCGAGAGGCGGCTCTGGGCCGTCTGCTCGATCTCCAGCAGGTGCGGGTACAGCTTCTCCGAGAGAATCAGGCTGTTCCAGAGAATCGGGCAGTGTTCCTTCAGAAATTTCTTCCGCATCCGCCCGTACTTTCCGAGCTTCGCTTCCGGGATTCCCGAGAGTTTCAGGTTGGGAATCAGATAATCCCCGTTCTTCGTGTATGTCAGTGTGCTGTTCATTGTTCTGACTCCTTTCCGCGATTTTCTCGCGTTCTGCGTTTAGGATGGTTACGCCGATCTGCCGGAGCACCTGCTGGCTGCTTTCGCTGACCGCTGTACCAAGAGCTGCAACGGTAGTCGGTGTGTTGAAGTCGAAGATTGCCATAAAATCTTCGTGGTCAAAATACTGTTCCGGCTCCAGTCCGCACCGGGACATGAGCGCGTAAGAGATGCTGACGGTCGCCGCATTGCGGAACTGTGCCCCGATGTTGAACTCATCGTATTCCTCCAGAAAAGAATCGTCAACGATGCGGAGAATCTCATGCTGGTGATCGTTCCAGTATTCACCGGCAAGCTGTGCCGCGACATGCTCCAGCTGGTCAGAAAGGCCGCTATTACCGGGCACTTCATAGACCTTTTCCAGCATGGCAGAGACAGCGGCCTCATTTTCCGGGTGCAGTTCCCACAAACGGAAGCGCCGGGAACTATCACGGCTTTCCGTGTCGGAAATGTCAAAAACATATTTCAGGTGCGGCCGGTCTGCGTCGGTATCAAGGATCGCTATGCCCTTGCTGCCGCGCTTAACATATCTTCCGACCTTGTCGTTCCAGGTATCATACCCGGCACAGGCAGTTGCGTCCGGGCGCTGGGCATAGATCATCAGCTGTTCATTGTACGGGTATTTATAAAGCTGCGCCGCCGTTTTCAGAAATGCCGTCCATTCCTGCCAGCTTCCGGTGATCTGCGTCGCCGCGTGATCTGCCATCTGCGCATACATCTGAGCTTTTGTAGCCAAGTTATCATCCTCCTTCTTTCAGGATAAAAATGGGCAGCCCGAAGGCTGCCCGCAGTCGTTTCATTTTCTTGTCAGGCTTCCGGGTAAAGGTCGAGCACTGCATATTCCTCGTCCGTCATCGTAAGAAGCTTTTTTACCGCGGATGCCGTCAGTTCCCGAAGTTCGGTTTCCTCCGCCGCAATGTATCCCTGCATGTCTTTCAGGGCCGCGACCGTTCCGTCCCGGGTACCGGCGTTGTAAACACCCACAAGATTCTGCTCCTCAAATGTCAAAGTTTTCGCCATGTCAAATCTCCCTTTCTGCGCTCTTTTTCGGCGCTGATATTTTCGGTTCCTGCTGTGCGGGGGCGTGCAGCTGCTCCAGTACAGACTTTTTCTTTTCCTGATGATCTTCCCGCTGTGCGGCTTCCGCCAGGTCAAGGAGGGAGATGGGCTGACCGGATTTTGCCTGCTGTTCCAGTTCCGCCACCGTTTCCTTCGGTCCGTTGTTGATGATGCCGTCAATGGAGTCGTAGTCATCCTCCGTCGCCATTTCCGCGTTCTTCAGGTAATTTTCCGGCTGGATAAACGACGTCACATCCGCGAAACCAACGCTGTCCACGTAATGACAGGATACCTCACCGTTCTGCCTCAGCGCAACGATGTCGCTGACCGACAGGGAGTGCCCGGTGAAATCAGCGGGATGATTCAGGTTAAATTGCTCATAGAGCTTTTCAAGTGTTTCTTCCTGCGATTGTCCGGGCGTGAGCGGTGCGGTATAGACCAGTTCATAATTCTGACGGTCAACTGAAAGCCGGTCATGCTGAAGCTCTGCCAGGCTGGCAAAGCGGTAATCTGCCAGCCCCTGATCGCGCCTGAGCTGATAAATGGCAAAATTGTCTGCCGGTTCCTTCAGAAACGCTTCGTCGCGCTGGGTTTCCGTCTGCACATTTTTCGGCGGAATCCTGTCGCGGGCACTGTCCCAGTCGTCCTTCGTCACACCGCAGATTCCTGTGTGCATCTGGATGTCCTCCGGTTCAAACGCCATTCCAGCGCCGTTCCCTTCATAGAGCATATAGACCGGCACATCGCGTTCAAAGAGTTCCATGGCCCGTTCCTTCGAGAGAGGGAGCATATCGTCATCGGTATAGCCGTAGGCGTTCATGGCTTCAATCGTCATGGCAGGGTCAGGCATATATCCATTGTCCGGTGCCTTTTCGGGAGCCTGCTCCATGACACCTTTTTCTGCTGCCGGTTCCTCCGGCGTCTGCGGAACCGCCGCCTGTGCCGGACTGGGAACTGCTTCTTCCGCCGGCTGCTCCTTTTCATCGGTGACAGGCTCTTTATCCAGACCGCGTTCTTTCATGATCTCGCCGTAGTTCCGGTCAATGTCCGTAATCAGGCCGGACGCGGTTTTATTGATGGTCTCCAGCGAGGCGCGCAGCTCCGGCAGGTCTTTATCCTTCGACCAGGCGGCGATATAGCCGAAGCTGTTCTCGCCGGTTGCAATGCCGTAATAGGCGCAGACCGCGAAAGAAATGCTTTCGGCCTCGACCTCCTCGGTGTTGCGGCTTTTCTTGACAAATTCCGCGATGGAATGGTCTTCGCCGGTTTCCAGCTGCCACACATAATGATTGTCATCGACGTACTGCCAGTGCAGTTCATCAGCGGCTTTCTCCGCTTCTTCCAGGCTGTCAAAACCGCTTCTGAAATCCTTTTTCTCCCCGCCGTCGCTTACCATGACGAGCTTCCACTGGTCTCGAACTTCCGGCAGTTCCTTGTTGTGGAGCTTGGAGTGTGCGATTTCATGGACGGCGGCGGAGACGGTCTGTACCTCGCTCATGCCCTCGCGGATGGCGATGCGCTGGTCGTCCGGGGAGAAGAAGCCATCCATATTGGGAGCCATCTTCTCAAAAGTTAGCGGAACCGGCGCGGAGCGTTTGAGCGCTTCCATGAAAATATCATAGCTCTGGACGTTACCGGCAAGATCGGAGGCGAGGGTCGGCAGCGGTTTCCCGTCCGTCTGAGAAACATCAAAGACAGATACGACTTTATACATGGGTATTTGGATTTCCTTTTTTTCCATGACGGTTTTGCCGTTTTCATCAAGCACCGGAAGTCTGGTGTCCGGGTCCAGCTTTTCCTTCTCAACCGTCTTTTTGTACGGGGTGGGCGCAATGATTTTGATTCCTTTTTGCCCCTTCTGAACGCTGCGGCCAAACTGGTCGCGCCATTTATTGAATCCTGCTACAAGGGTGGCGTCGGGTTTCTGCATGAAAATGAGCATGGTATTGTTGACCGAATACTTGTGGAACCGGCTCATGGTGCGCAGGTACTGCTGATACTTGTCCGACTGGAACATTTCCCGGATTCCCGTTTCAATGCTTTCGGTGATTTCCTTCAGCCGGTCTTTGCCGGTCATAGTTTCCATTACTTCTGGCATAATGATCTCCTTTCTGGATCGTAATACGTAAAAAGCGCGCCCCCGCACAGGCTCGGCTGAACCTTGTACGGAGGCGCGTTCCCTTATTCTGACTGGGGACTTGCGCCCCTTGACGGCGGCTTGAATCCCGCCTTTTTGGCCCGTTCGCTCGCGGCTTTCCGTAGCGCTTCACTGTACGGCTCATGAAGAATCACGCAGCTCTTGGGTACGGTGTAGTCCGCAGCGCCGCGCGCTTCCTTCCGCGCCTCGAAAATCTGCTCCGGGTATTTGCGGGCGAGGCGGCGGAGCTTTGCAATCAGCTTTGGGTCATGCGTGTAAACGTTCGCCGTCTTTTCTTCCTGATTGTACAGGATGATGGTCTCTTTCTCATACGACGAAAGGTTCACTTTCGGCCCTCCCTGTCAAAATCGAGATGGAATCGGACGTTTTCGCCGTTGTCCTCCAGGACTACCGTGGCGTCATAGGTCTTGCCGGTTTTCTCCGAGTAAAGGCCGGTCAGTTTCACGCGGCCATCTTTCAGGAGCGCGGCGGCAACCTTTTTCGTCATCGTGATCTTTTTCGCGGAAAAGAACCGGTTATCCTTCCAGAGGCCAAAGTGACAGTCGTTTTTCTCGCAGAAGAACCCCTTTCTGCTTTCAGTAACATCGCTTCCGCAGTGCGGACATTTGCCGATCACATCACGACCGGAGGGGAACAGGACTTCCGCGCCTTTGATGACCTGATAGGTTTTCGTGAGTTCCGTGATCATATTCGTGATTTCATCGAGGAAGGCATCCGCGCTCATTTCACCGCGTTCCACCTGCTTGAGTTTTTGTTCCCATTCTGCGGTGAGAAGCGGAGACTGGAGCTGCTCCGGCAGCACGGTGACAAGCGAAACACCAGCGTGAGACGGAATGAGGCTGACCGTCTTTTTGCCTTTCCGGCGTTCCACAAAGCCACCGGCTACCAGCTTTTCCAGAATACCGGCGCGGGTCGCAGGCGTGCCGATTCCCTTGCGCTCGGCGTCTTCCGGCATCTCTTTCTCACCGGCGGTTTCCATGGCGGACAGGAGCGTGTCTTCGGTATAGAACTTCGGCGGCGTTGTCTGTCCTTCCTTCACCTCGATATTGTTCACCGAAGCATTGTCTCTTTCTTTCAGATCAGGAAGGGGTTTATCCGTCTTTTCCTGTGTGGAAAAAGCTCTCCAGCCAAGGTCAATTACGTTTCTTCCCTTGACGGAAAAGGTCGTTCCGGCACAGTCGAGAGTAACGGCTGTCTCAGCATAGCGGTAAAGGCCGCAGACCGACATGACGAGCTGGCGGGCAACCAGTTTCAAAATTTCCCGTTCACCTGCGGGGAGGACGGAGACGTCGGCTTTCCCGGCGCTCAAGGTCGGGATAACCGCGTGATGGTCGCTGACCTTCTTGCTGTTGCAGATCTGCGCGGCGTTGACGGCTGTCGGCTCGCTGACACCGCAGATGGAGGCAGCTACTTTTACGAATGCCGGAACCTGGGCTTCCATATCGTCGGTCAGGCAGCGGCTGTCCGTGCGCGGATAGGTGCAGATTTTCTTTTCATACAGGCTTTGCAGATAATCGAGCGTCTGCTGTGCCGTATATCCGAGGAGCCTGTTGGCGTCGCGCTGAAGGGTGGTCAGATCATACGGCAGAGGCGCTTTTTCGCTTTTTTCCTTTCGCTCGACTTTGACAATCCTGGCCAGCTGCCCCTTGCAGGAAGCTGCCGTGCTGTCGGCTTTGGATTTATCCTTGAATTTTTCAGACGCGGCGGCAAAGGAGCCGCAGTCGAGATTGACCGTATAGAAAGGTTCCGGCTTGAAAGCGTCGATTTCGGCTTCGCGCTGAACGATCAGCGCCAGCGTCGGGGTCATGACGCGGCCCACATTCAGCGTCCGGTGGTAAAGCACGGAAAACAGCCTTGTGGCGTTGATTCCCACAAGCCAGTCGGCTTCCGCACGGCAGACGGCTGACTGATGCAGGCCGTCATAATCACAGCCGGGTTTCAGATCGGAAAAGCCGGCGCGGATAGCCTCATCTTCCATTGAGGAAATCCAAAGGCGTTTCATTGTTTTTGTGCAGCCGGCAAGATAGTAGACATTCCGGAAGATCAGCTCTCCTTCGCGCCCGGCATCGCAGGCGTCGATCACTTCGGTGACGTCCTCCCGGCGCATCAGGCCGGAGAGAAGTTCAAACTGCGGTACCTTGTCTTTGGCAATGACCTGCTGCCATTTCGCCGGGACAATCGGCAGATCGTCATAGCGCCACTTTCCGTATTTCTCATCGTACTGCTCCGGCTCCGCCAGTTCCGCGAGATGGCCGAAACACCAGCTGACAAGATAGCCGTTTCCTTCGAGATAGCCGTCCCTGCGCGTTTTCGCGCCGATCACCGCGGCTATGGACTGTGCGACAGAGGGTTTTTCAGCGATTACAAGTCTCATGTTCGGTTTTCTCCTTTTTCGTGTGATTACAGTTTTCGCAGGATTTTCCGCAGGTGCCCGGATCAAGGGAACAGCCGGAACGGCTGCGTTCCGGCTGTTCTTCAGAATCATGGAAGGATTGAGGGACCTGCATCATCATTCTTTCAAAAGGGCTGTCCGTGAAATATCTCATTTTTCACTGTCTCCGGAATCGCCGGAAGCATCTTTTGCTTCCGCCTTTTCCTCTGTCTGATCGGAAGGCTCATCGTCAGTCTCGTATTCCTCGTCCTGGTCTTCCTCATCACCGTAGTCATAATCGTCGAGATCGGTGCTGCCCTTCGTCTTGGGCTTGTTTTTACGGAATTTGAGTACGGCGTAAACAGCTGCGGCAGCCAGTACGATCAAAAGCGCCACAACCATCAGGACGCTGCCGGATTTTCCGCTTGAACTTGAAGATGCCGCGGCAGGCTCCGAACTGGTTGCAGCCTGGGAAGAGGCCGTTTCCACAGGCTTTTCTTTGCCGATACACTTGCTCATATCGTCCTTGCAGACAGGGCAGGAAGTATTCACGTTTCCGGCTGTGCATTTGTCGGTGCAGGTGCAGGTTTTGACCGTGTTGGAACTGGAATCCTTATCGATCAGTGCCATCAAGTCTGACTCATCCACGAGATTCAGAAAATAGACGTTTTCCTTGCTGCCGGAGCGGTCAATCACAAGGTAGAAATAGTTGCCGTTCTTGGACTGAAGGGTAATAAACTGTTTGCTGTTGGAATCAGTGGTGTTCACATCATCCACAAGCGTCAGATTGCCTTTTGGAGTCAGCGCAGCAGTCGAACTGCCGCTGTCCTTGCCGGCAGTTGCATCCGTCGATGCAGTCCCGGTTTCCGGAGCGGTCGTTTCGGCAGGTGTGCCGTCCGTGATCGGTTCCTGCGAATACGCAAATGCTGGCATGGAAAAAGCCGTGACGCTGAGCATCACGGCAAGCAGAACAGCCGCAAGGCGGCGTTTAGTTGTTTTCATCAGATTCATCCTCCGTTTTCTCAGTATTGTTTTTGAATGTCTCGACAGGGCTTTTCCTGATACCTTTGAGGAGTTCCGCCAGGGATTCGGGTGTCAGGCCAAGCTCACGCACCATACCCACGATATCGGTGTTCTCAAGCTCTGTGATTTCGCCATCGAGCTTCTTGTTCCGGGCCTGAAGTTCGGAAATTTTATTACTGTTTTTCTCGCGTTCTGTTTTCAGCTTTACGATTTTTGCAATCATGCGTATCCTCCTTACGGGCTGGGCAGGCGGCCAAAACCAAGGAAATGCTGCTGCCAGTAGCCTTCTGTGATGTTGGAATAGTGGATCGGGTCTCCGCAGTGAATCATCATGTTGTTGCCGACGTAGATACCGACATGCGACGCTCCGGTGGTGTCGTAGGTGTGCTGGAAAAAGATCAGGTCGCCGGGTTTGGCGCTGGCCGGGGAAACGGGAGTGCAGATGTTATAAAGCCCCTGCGCGCCGAGCCGCCCGACGTTCCAGCCGCTGTGATTGATGACCCAGGACACAAAACCAGAGCAGTCGAAAGAGGTACTCGGCGAACTGCCGCCCCACACATAAGGGTATCCGAGATATTTTTCCGCCTCTGTGATCATGGCAGCAAAAGTTGTGTCATTCAGCGCGTCCGGCGGTATCTCATATTTCGGGTAGGTCGTCGTATCATACCGGGTGACATACTCAGACGAGGGGAACAGATCCGGCCGGTTGCCGAGGGTTGCCATATACACCGAATAAAGAGAAAGCTGATCCTGATTCATGATGTAGACCGGTTCGTGGGACAGGTTGAAGTTTTCGAGTTTTACGTTGCAGATGGTATAGTTATAGGGCACCTGCACTTCATACTCATATTCGCTCTCGGTCGTTTCGCCGGTTACCGGGTCCGTACTGGTTGTCGTTCCCGTCCTCGTTTCGGTGCGGTATCTGACCTCCGTCACCACCGTCTGGGAAAGCGTGTACTGTTTGTCAAAAAACGTCTGGAGCAGCCCCTGCACGTCGCTGATCGTCCACTGCCCGCCCTGCATGGCCGTCAGCATGGAAATCAGGACATAGGGGTCGTGTTCGATGGTGTCAAGATCATAGTTATATTCGTCATAGCCGGGATGAAGCGATTCGTAATGATCCAGCTCGTTTTGAAGAGTTGCTTCTTTTCCGGCATACTGAGATTCGGCTGCCAGCATGTCGCTGTCCTCGCTCGGATAAGAGGAAATGCCGACACCGTTCAAACTGCCTTGAAGCAGAACCGACAGAGAAGATGCGATGTTCAAAAGAAGAATCAGAGCCAGCAGAATTCCGCCGGCAATCAGAACCCCTTTCTTGTGCTTTGCGATAAATTCTCCGGCCTTTTTTGTTTTCTCTGCGGCTTTCTCGGTCGCCTTGGCCGTGATCTCCTGCGCGCTGGCAGTAGTGGCACCGGCGCTGTTCCCGGCTTTCGCCGCCGCGTACTCCTTTTTGATCGCGCGCTTTTGCTGCCACCGGCTGTATGGGTTGCTGGAAAACTGCGGATTTTGCTCAGCCGCGTCTTTTTCGAGTGCGTCAAGGTTTGCTTTATCGGCCTTGTTCTCCGCTTTCACAGCATCACGGTATGGCTTCATTTTGCGGTTCCGGTGAGCGTGAATGCCGGTTCGTGCGGTTGCTTCCGCGGTCATTTCTGTTTTGTGCGCGCTTTCCACGCCGACATTGTCGTCTTCGTTTTCATGGATGGCGCGATGCGCTTCCAGAACGGCAGCGTTCAGCGGCGCTGCTTTTGCAGCATGAATCAGCTTTGACGGCGGCTTTTTCTCCTCAAAAGAAAGGCGCACCGTCACTTTCCCGGTTTCCGGGTCAACGGTGCGCACAGACCTTTGATATTTTGGTATCTTCGCCTCTGCCTCATCCAGCCGGTCGGATGCTCTGCCGGCCTTTCTGGCAGCTTTTTTCACTTCCGGCGCGGACAGCTCTGCCTCTGTAAAATGAAGGCGCGGCGTTCGTCTGCTCATACTGATCACCTCCTGCCTGCCACGGTTTAATCAGGTCAGGCATCCTGTGCCTTTCCTGCGCTGCATTTTACGAGACGTGCCACAATGGCGGCAAGCTCGCCGCAGATCTTCTGAATCTCCGCGGCCTGCGCCTCGTCGTATTCAAAGTATTCGTCGCTGCCGTCATCGTCGTCACGCATGTCCTCACTCAGTTCATAGCCGGCTTCCTCCGGCGCAAACAGTTCACTGTCCATCAAATCGCAAAGATCATCTTCATCGCCGTCAGAGAGGAAGCTCTCCGGGATGTTCCATTCTGAATACATCTCATCGCTGATATCGCGCAGGGCAGCAGCCATTTCCCTGGCGTTGTGATTTGCAGGACAGGGCGGAATTTTGCCCACCTCTGAAATCAGCTGCTTCAGCATCAGGTACATTTCAACCTTTTCATAGACATGCCTGAGATAGTCCTCTCCGTGAATCAGATACATGGTTTCGTCATCCATAGTCAATTCTCCTTTCAATCAGTCCTCCGCGACGGCAGATTCGGTAAAAATGAGCCGGCGCAGATGGTTTTTTCCTTCGGGTGTGATCAGCATATACGAGCCGAAATGGCCGTTGCGGGTGTAGTCCTTCACAACAAAAAAGCCGCTGGTCTCCGGCCTCGCGTAAGGCAGAAGATTTCCATACGGCTGCATCCGGTATACGAACTTCACTTCGATCAGGAACCGGCAGAACCATCGCTCCGGCACACCCAGCTCTTTCGCGGTGGTGCGGATGTTGGTGCAGCTGCCGGGCGTTATGAAAGCATCCACATATTCGGCTTTCGGCAGAGCCTTTTCCAGTTCCGCAGACAGGCGCTTCCTTTCCTTATGCTCCCGCAGGAGCTGTTCAGCCAGCACAAAGGCCACGTTGGGATCGGCTGCCACCTTTTCTGCAAAGGAATCGGTCATATACGCGCCGTGCTTGCGGATGCAGGGCAGCACTTCATCAAATACCCAGTGCTCGAAGCGCTCGGCAGAAGGAAGCTTGCTCCCGATAATTAGGCGGTAAACGTCGCCCTCCGGGATAAACATCATCGTCTGGCTGCCGCCGTTTGTAGGGATGGAACATTTCGTTCCACCCTTTGTGTGATCCCGAACTGCCTTCCGCGGGTTGGCATAGCCAAGCGCTGCGGCGACATCGGTTCCGCAGAACAGGTATTTATCGCCGTCCTCCAGGACACGGACGCTTCCAAATTCGTTATTTCTGAAAATCTCCATGTTGTTCATATCGTTTTCCTTTCTTATCCGTTGTTCTCCGAAATTTCATTCGGCTTGGTTGTCATAATTCCGTACAACTGCGTATTCTTCGGGAAGTGGTCGATAAATGGCAGAATCACGCTTCCGTAGAACAGAAGTCCTTCTCCTTCGGCTGACTTCGTAACGTAGGAAAGCTGATGCGGGCTGATGTTGAGTTGCTTTGCGAGAATCTGCCGGTCGCCGGAAGCCTGATTCAGCATGTAGATATAGTCGCTGTTTTCAAAGATGTTCTCGACCTCACGGGAAGACAGCAGGTCTTTCACGTTTTGGGTGATGCCGGTCGGGATGCCGCCCCACTTCCTGAAACGCTTCCAGATTTCGACCGTGTAAGAAGAAGTCTGCTCCTCTTTCAGCAGAAGGTGCATTTCGTCAATGTAGTAGCGAGTTGCCTTGCGTGCCTCGCGGTTGACTGTCACGCGGTTCCAGACCTGGTCCTGTACGATCAGCATACCGATCTTCTTCAGCTGTTTTCCGAGTTCCTTGATCTCATAACTGATGACACGGTTGTCCACGTTTACATTGGTACGGTGGTTGAAGACGTTCAGAGAGCCGGTGACGTAGATTTCCAGCGCTGTCGCAATATACTGGGCTTCCTTTTCATCCTGCCTGCGCAGCTCGTTGTACAGGTCTTCCAGAACCGGCATGTTTTCCGGCTTCGGGTCATTCAGGTAGTTTCGGTACACCATGCGGACACAGCGGTCGATGATGGTTTTTTCAACCGGCTGCAGCCCGTCCTTGCCTCCGACGATCAGCTCACAGAGTGACAGGATAAAATCCGATTTCAGGCTCAGCGGGTTTTCATCGTCAGAGTAATTCAGGTTCAAGTCCATTGGATTGATATGGTCGTTGGAAATTGGGGAAATGTTGATGACCTGGCCGTGAAGCCGTCTCACCAGCGGACCGTATTCTGCTTCGGGGTCACAGATGATGATGTCGTCGTCTGTCACCAGAAATACATTGGTGATCTCGCGTTTGGCGCTGAAGGATTTGCCGGCTCCAGGCGTACCGAGAATCAGGCCGTTCGGGTTTTTCAGGAGCTTTCGGTCAACCATGATCAGGTTGTTGGAGAGGGCGTTGAGGCCGCAGTAAAGGGCTTCTTTCCCCGGCTGGAAGAGTTCCTGCGTCGTAAACGGAACAAAAATCGCCGTACTGGACGTGGTCAGGCCGCGCTCGATCTCGATCTGGTTGTAAGCGAGGGGCAGGCTGCTCATCAGCCCTTCTTCCTGCCGAAAATCGAGCCGTGTCAAAAGGCAGTTGTGCTGTTGGGCGATGGAGCTTGCCTGAAGGATGATGTTGTCGAGCTGCTGCTTGGTCTCCGCCGTATTCAGGACGAGGAATGTGACGAGAAACATACGCTCGTTGTGGCTCTGAAGGTCCTGAAGCAGCTTTTTGGCTTCCGTTCCGTAGGTGGCCAGGTCGGACGGAATGATGTCCATGTCATAGCCGCTGCGGACTGCCTTTTTCTGTTCCTCAATCTTCATCTTGTCGAGGTCGGTTATCTTGCGCTTGATGGTCTTGATGGCCTTCATCTGGTCGATGGAGCGGATGTGCATCGTCAGGATCAGACTGCTTTCCATGTCGAGAAATTCCTTGATGATGCGGTCGTTCATCTCCGGGGCCAGAATCTGAAGGTATGATACCGCACCGATCTTTCTGCCCATGCCAAAGGTGTTCCCCTTGGCAAACTCAAAAGAGGAGGGGGCAATGAAGTCCTTGACGGAAAGGCCGGACGGGACAAGCCAGTCCCAGGAAAATCGGAACGGCGTCTGATCATCCATGTGGAAAATGTCATAGAGAAGATGGAGCCGTTCGTAGCCGTCCAAAACCTCCGCGGCAACGCCCAGCTGCTTGAAGTTGTTGAGAATATCCGTTTCAATGCGCTCCAGCCGGGGCTTTGCCATTCTCAGGTTGTCGGCCTCAATGCCGAAAGTCAGATATTTCACCTTGATCAGCCCGTTGTTTCCCTTGGCCTGCTGATTCTGGAGCATTTCGGTGTATTCACGCCGGATATCATCAAAATCGTCACCTTTACCGGGAATAATGATGTTCTGGGCAAAGCTCTCTTTGGTAGCCGAGGCGTCGAAGCAGGTGATCTGGCAGCGGATGGACGGATCAAAGTAGTTGAGAAAATCGCACCACCCGTCGAACACCGCAGACTGATCTTCCGGCTGGCTCAGCTGGTAGTTGATGTCCTGGAACTGGATGGTTTTCGAGTAGAAGTTGTCGGTCACACGGCAGATGCCGTCCTGAAACATCCTCTGGAAGGGAATGCTGTCCTGGGCGGACTGCTTTTTCCTGTCGCCCTGCTTTTTTGCTCTGGCGATTGCCGCTTCAATCTGCTTTCTGTCTGCGCGGGTGAGCTTTTTCTTTGTGGACAATTTCATTTACCTCCTTATCAAGTTTTTCCTGCCGTTCCAGTACGGCATAAAAGTTGTTGGTTTCATACGGCCGCTGTTTCGGGCGCAGGAAGTAGACCCGCGCGATATTGCGGATGATTTTTTCAAGGGGCAGCCCATTCTTCTCGTACATGGCGAGCAGGAAGAACGGAAGCATGATCAGAATCATACAGATGGACGCGGCACTGATGCTCGATCTGCTTTTGACCAAAAAGAAAAGCGGCACTCCGATAAGAATGCCGCTTCCGAAACAGATCAGCTGACGTCTGGTCAGGTTGAGCATGACCTTGGTCTTGACCGCGCTCAAATCTTTTGGAACAGGTACATAAGCCATTTTTCATCACCTCCGTCTGTTATCAGTGAGCATTGAAGACGCTCTTGGCCAGGGAGCCGGTCTTGAAAAGCGTGAAGGCCAGCAGAACCGTATAACCCATGCAGCTCCATATCGCCTTGCTGATGTCGGTATCAACCGCTATGGTCTGTACCAGCACGGCATAGATCGCCACGCAGACAATGATCAGGAATGCCTGAAATGCCAGCGCGAAAAGAGAGCGGAGATAATTCTGGCCCATCTGGCCCCATTCCCGGTTCGTCATGGTGGCCATTGGGATGGGCGCGATTGAAGTGACCAGATAAATCTCGATCATCCTTCCGTATACGATCACAAAAATGCAGATTGTCAGGACCCACATCGTGATGCCCACGAACAGGGACTGGAACCAGAGACCGAACAGAGGCCCGAGGTCCATTGCCGTCAGCCTGGTCTGAAGATCTGCGACTGTGGAGCTTATGTCGATGGCGGTATTCGATACAATCACGCCGGATGCCTGGTTGACCACCCGCTGTGCGAGATCAAACACGCCCATGATGATCGTCCACGTATTGGTGACGATGATGACCGCGCACGCCGTTTTGAATATCCACTTGTAGAACATCCAGGTATCCACGTCGTGCATGTTGTTTTTCTCCGTAATCATCTGGATCAGCTCCAGCGTCATGACGAAGGCGAGAATCACGCCGGCAATCGGCATGATAACCGTATCGGACAGGTTTTTGATCATCGAATAGATGCCGCCGTTCCACGCCTGCGGGGTCGTCCCTACCTGCCCGGCGATTTCACCGACCTTCTGGTTTACGTTGTCGAACAGCCCGGTCAGGTTGTTGACGATGCCGGCGACAAGTATTCCTTTCAGCCAGTTTGTAATGGCCTGAATAATAATATCCACGTTTTGACCCCCTCCTTTCTCCCGGCTCTCCTGACTGGCAGGAGAACCGGGAAGGGATTAGATTTGTGTTGAGTTCAATAAATCAGGTGTGGAGCAGGTTGGCGAGCAGAGGAACGAGCACAAGACCGATGAGGGCAACACCGCCGCCGGCCATGAGCTGCTTGATGCCCTGAGACTTCGCGCCGGGGTTGTCGTTGCCGTAGCCCTCAAGGAGGTTGATGCCGCCCCAGATGCAGAGACCGCCGCCGAGAGCGATGACAAGAGTCTGAAGAACGTTAATAGCGCTTGTGAAGAAATCCATATTGATTTTGCCGGAATCATTTGGGAAGGTAGATTTGTTCCCGAGAAAAGCAAAGCCGGAATGAGACCGCTGCTGCGGCTCCCGATTCCGGCATTCTCCTTTCAATTTTTAAGTTGGTTGATGATTCGTCCCGACTTTGCAATTTCTCGTTTTTTGTGTCTTGCATTGTCAGTTGTCTCTCCTTTACGGATGTTGTCTGAATTTATGAAAAGGCCGTCCTTTCAGTCGGTCGTTTCGGGTTTGGTTTCGTCCACTTCGTAAACGTCGTAGACCTCGTCCGGCTTGGGCCGGAGCCTGGCTGACAGATATTTTTCAATATCGAAGGCGTTCCGCGGATCATAGTCAGACAGGTATTTGTAATTCGGATGCTTTGTGATGTCGTATTTGTCCGACAAAAAAGGACGGACGCCGCGCAGCTGTAAAATGCACTTGCCTCCGTCCATGACCGCCAGTTCGTCCTGGCTCATCAGTTCCTTGCCGAGCTTCTGGTAATTGAGGCTGTGGGAAGTCTCACGGCCACGGCTCTCGCCGGTATTGAAGGTATCGATTGTCTCCTTGCCCAGCGCTGCGGACAGCTCTTTCAATGTAGTCGGCTCCTTGCCGCCGAGGAAAATCGAGCTGTCGCAGTTGCCGATGATCGTATCGGCGTTGTCCTTATACAATGCCTTGAGCTGGGACTGTGCCTGCAAAACGAGGCAGGCGGAGATTTCACGGCTTCGGATGGTCGCCATGAGCTTTTCCAGCTTTGGTATCTGGCCGATGTTTGCACATTCGTCGATCAGACACCGCACGTGAACCGGCAGATGCCCGCCGTATACGTCGTCCGCCTTTTCGCAGAGCAGATTGAACAGCTGGGTGTAGCACATGGAAATCAGAAAGTTGAACGTGTCGTCGGTATCGGACATGATGAGAAACAGCGCCGTTTTGCGGTCGCCCAACATGTCCAGATCCAGTTCGTCGTAGGCCGTGACCTCCCGCAGCTCAGCAATGTCGAATGGGGCAAGGCGCGCGCCGCAGGAGATTAGAATGGATTTTGCGGTCTTGCCGGCCGCCAATTTGTATTTTTTATACTGCCGGACGGCGAAGTGATTTGGATTTTTCTTTTCCAGCTCCTTAAACATCAGGTCAACTGGATTCTCAAATTCTTCGTCATCCTCGCGGACTTCCGAAGCGTTGATGAACTCCAGAAGTGTCGAGAAATTCTGTTCTTCTACCGGAGCTTCATAGTGGATGTAGCCGATCAGCGCCACATACAGCAGCGTTTCGGCCTTCACCCAGAAGTCGTCCCCGGACTTTCCCTCGCCCTTGGTGTTGGCGATCAGCGTGGTGACGAGCTTCAAAATGTCTTTTTCAGAGTGGATATAAGCGAACGGATTGTAGTGCATGGATTTCTTGAAGTTGATCGTGTTGAGGATTTTGATTTTGTAGCCCTCCCGGAGCAGCAGTCTGCCGCATTCGACCACTACGCTGCCTTTCGGATCAGTGACAACGAAGCTTGTATGGCATTGCATGAGGTTGGGCTTGAGCCAGAAGCGGGTTTTGCCGGAACCGGAACCGCCCACGACCAGGACATTTTTATTCCTGGCCGTTTTGGGGTCCTTTGGGCGGTTGTTCATGGTAAGACGCTCTGTGGCCGTCAAAATCACGTTGTTTTTGAACACCGGGTCTTCATAGGGCTTGATGTCCTCCTGTGTCCCCCAGCGGGCAGTACCATACTCCATGTTCTTCCGGAATTTTCTGGCGTTTTTGCTTTTGACATAGACCACAAGCCGCATGATCGCGGCAATGCAGATGCCAACGCAGAGATCAACCGGATGAAAGCTTGGCGCAGCGTTCTGAAATGCCGCTGTCAGTCCGTCCATGATATGCAGAGCTTTTGTTGAAAAGTCTGTACCAGGCGCGAGGCGGGCTGCCTGTCCGATCTTCGTGGCGAACAGGGCGATGAAAGCATAGGGAATATTGGGGACAACGTATTTCTTTACGTTCACAGTTCGCGCCCCTTTTCCTTGTTCTTCACCCTATCCTTTGAAATCGCGCGAATATGCTCCGCCAGACTGCGGATTTGTGC
>Ga0183101_1000204_pt2 | contig 18295 bp, 22 predicted proteins | sample Biomet3_FD_127790 | JGI IMG/M metagenome (GOLD analysis project Ga0183101, IMG submission 127790) | Microbial communities from bioreactor (seeded with sewage sludge) at LBNL, California, USA - Biofuel metagenome 3 | ecosystem: Engineered > Bioreactor > Anaerobic > Unclassified ...
AGAGTGAAATGTATGGTGGGTGGGGGGGGAGGGGGGCACAAACCAAGGAAACACGGGAAAAACCGAGCACCGCCCCAGCCGGTACGGATGGGTCGAGCGACGTAGGACTACAACTAGAGAAGAACCCTGTAAGGGTGCTGAACTATGTAGGCCAGGCAGTTAATATTGGTGATCGGTGGGCACAGCATATTAAGCGGGGACTGGGATTGGATACTGTGGGGACTAGCGTACAATTGTACCCAGCTATGAAGAAATATGGATTGGAAAATTTCCATTGAGAAGTATTGGAAGTTTGCAAGAAGGAAGAGCTGAGCGAGAGGGAAACATTCTGGGGAAATTACTACGCGGTGAAAGAAGTGGGGTTGAATAAGAAGTTGGGATAACCGGGATATTGTGGGATATTGTGGGATATAAAAATTTTTAACCAGGGGGCTTGTTTCCCGTTTGACTTTTTCCTTAAAAATCTCGATATACCCCGGGGTCTAGCCGGATTGTAAAGATTTTTGACGCCCCTCGGCTGCCCTGAAAAGTCTTAAAATTCATAAAACATTTTACAATTATGAAAAACATTCGATGCTTACTGGTGTTTGGGGTCAATCTTAACGATTTTCAGTCTGGTTTACCTTGTGGATAGTTTTTTATTCCTATATAGTATGGGTGTGGAAAGGAACACAACCAAAATGAAAAACCACAATGAAACCGAAAAAGATACTATCCTCAACCTCTCTAAGAAAGACATTCTTGACATGATACACGAGAGTGCCAACACCAAGGCGCGTTATAGCGATACCATTATCGAACATATTGTTAACGCGCTTACCTTTACTAGCGTTAGCGTTGAAGTTTGCCGTACCTCTAAGTGGGGCACTTTCTTCAACCGCGGTTCTATGGTTGAGTGCTTACTCAAAATTGCCTTGAATGGTTACCGCAAGGCACACAAAACCGTTGCCGTTAGCGATATCCGCCGTGCCAACGGCAAAGCCCGCGACATTAGAAGGGGCTTTGAAATTAACCCCGACTTAAATTATGAGGTCAAGTTCAATACTTCCTATGCCCTTGCTAGTGACAATGCCCCTAAATCGAAGTATGTTCTAAAGGTCTTAAAAGAGGGCGTGTATTTAGTCCTTGCGAGTGAGTACGAAAGAAACACTAAACCACAAGGGGAAAAGTTAGACGAATTAAGCGATTATCTAGGGTTCTAATCCTTAGAAGAAAGAAGGGGCGGAAACAACCGCCCTTTTATTTTGCCCTTAATAAAAGTAGTCACTAAAATAGTAGTAATAAAAGTAGTCACTAAAGTAGTAGTAATAAAAGTAGTCACTAAAAAGTGACTATAAAAAAGTAATCACTATGAAAGCGCTTACTTGAGAAATCCATTATTTTTTGTGGGTGTCAATATGAAAGCGCTTACATTTTTCAACATATAGAAAAAGCGTTTCTAGGGCTTTCTAGGGGCGTGATTTAGGGCGATAGGGTTTTTATCCGTTTAAAGCCGTGGCGGGCTTCTACGGGCTTCCTAGAGGGGTTTTTGAGGGGTTCTAGCCGTTTGCCGTATGTCTAGGGTAGACGGAAAAGGAAAAAGACCAAATAAAAAAGTAACCACTAAAGCATTTTTAACTTCTTAAAAAATGTAAGCGGTTACATATTGACAAATGCGTTTCTTAACAATCTTTACAATCTTTACATTCCTATTATGCGTACACGCGTACGCGTACGCGTACACACGCGCACACGCGTATAGGGTACATTTAAGCAAGCAAGGAAAGCAAGGCTATTGAGCCTTTTCTTCGCGGTAAGAGTAAGTGCCGAATAAGCGTTCAGTTTTGCTTTTATTAAGCCGTCTAGTCCACATTTTGGCTTCCTTTAAGGTAAGGTGTCTCGCGCGTACAAACGGAGTGTCCTCAGCCCAATACTTTACAATAATTTCGTACATAGTGGTTTCCTTCTTCCTACACTTATATTATACACCATACACACGAGTGAGCAAGTGTTTTTTATCATATTTTACAATTGTTTAAAAACCTCGATGACTACTGCGTTTCTGTCTGGTCGGCAGACAGAATATCTTTACAATTGCCGAAAAACGTAGGCCTAATCGATCAAATCGCGCGGATCTAAAAGACAGAGCTTTACAATTAACAAAAACCTAAGCTGTCATCGAAAGAATAAAAATCTTGTAAATAATGCGTATTTTCCTTGTTCCTTTCTAAAAGTGTGCTATAATAATGATGTTGAGAGAGGGAAGTAATTCCCACTTCAACCTCCAACCTAAACGACCTTTCCGCGATACGATAACTGACTTGCGCGCTCGCGGTTTAACGGCCGTGTCGGTGGCTAAAGCCACGTGCAACATCAGTTGGGGTTGTAAAAAAATATGGCAAGGGCTTACAATCGGGTAAAATGTAAGCAGAGCGCGGCAACCGAACAAATATTAAGAGGGCTTAGTGGTTTTCGCCCTCTTTTTATTTTATTAAAAACGCATATTTACAATTTATGAAAAACCTCGATGGCTGCTGATCTTTTCAATAATTGTAAAGGAATTCTGGCTGCCGGCAGACAGAAAAAAGAAATTGTAAAGATTTGCTAAAATACTTGCGCAAAAGGAAAAAGAGAGTATACTAATATATGTAAGGGAGAGATGGCAATCTCGTTACTACCTTACTCGGATATTCTACTTTGAACACTTCTCTATCCTCATCCGAAAAAGGAAGACCGGTAATGTTCGGTTTGACCCACCTACGGGTTGACCCTACCCTGGTCGTGCACAAATGGGAAGTTGGGAACGAATAACTAGCATTGACTAGGGAAAGAACCTGACGGAAAGCCCTTCGGGGCTTTTTTTCTAGGCTACCGTTCTGTCTGCCGGCAGACAGACAAACACGGCTAGTCGTGAAAGCGGTTTCATGTTGCAAAAAACATATATATATGTTATAATAAAATGGAACGATAAAAGAGAATTTACAATTTAATTAAAAGTCCGATGGCTGCTAAAGAAAACGCGCAATTGTAAAATATTACGAAAAGACTTGCGCGAAAAAGAAAAGAGTATATAATAATGGTATGGAAAAAAATTATTTCACTAGAAAAATTAATGTCGTCACTGGGAATACAAGCGAACTTTCTTTTTATGACACCGAAGAAAGCGCGCAAAAGGCTTTTAACAAACTTTGCGGCGAAAACTCCGAAAAAATGGGACAACCTTTTTGTAGTCTTTGGAAAAACGAAGAAGGAATTATGACTTGTGACTATGGAAGTTATGTGTTTTATCTCCAAATGGGCAAAGTAGCAAAATAATACTTGCCTTTTTGAGTTTAGGTGCTATAATATAGTTATGGGAAAGAGAAAACCAATGGAAACAATTAAAGTCAAAGCGAATGACCGCGCCATTCCTAACAAAATGCACTTTGAGGTGCAACTTCGCACACACGCGAACGTTTTTCGCAATCGTAAAGTTTACAATCGTAAACAAAAACACAAGGGAGACAAATAATTATGAAAATAGAACTTAGATACGATTTTAAAAAAGATTTTTTGACCCCGATTTGTCTAATTGTTTGGATTGTTTTCATGGTCTTGTTTTATGGAACTGGAACTATATCAAACTGGCCTGTTTTTTGGATTTGGTTTCCGTTATGGGCTTCCCCCGCAATTTATCTTTCAGTAATTATAATTTGGCTTTTATATTCCATAGTATTTAGAATTATTAGCTTATTTTTTAACCAATTGTAAAGATTTGCGGCGCCGCGCAGTTGGCTTCTGTCTGCCGACAGACAGAAAAAAGAAATTGTAAAGATTTACGAAAAAACTTGTTTCTCTTCTAAAAAGGTGTATACTAATAATGTAGGAAGGGAGAAATCCCTTCCTAGGAAGTCGGTGTTGAATGGGTCTAGAAGGAGCGAAGGTGGCTAACCATCTAGGAAGTACAACTAGTAAGGTCTGAATAGTCATCCGGTATCTCCTAACTCACGTTCAATCCGTGGGGCACTGACTGGCATAGCGCGAGCCTAATCGCGCTTTTTGTGTAATTGTAAAGGGCGGCGCCGCGCAGTTGGCTTCTGTCTGCCGACAGACAGAAAAAAGAAATTGTAAAGATTTACGAAAAAACTTGCGCGTTTAGTTCTAAGGTGTATAATAGTTATGTAAGGAAAGGGAGGAAACATTACCTTATGATTATTACTGAAAGTGACGGCGAATTATTCTTCGAGGACTTAGAGGACGGCGATACCGAAATCTACTTTGATGATGATGACACCGATTTTGATGGTGTTGACGATAGCACTCTTGACTAATAAGTGCTAAACTTCTAAGGACTTCTACGGAAGTCCTTTTTTATTGCGCGGTTTCTGTCTGCCGGCAGACGGAAAAAGTTTTACAATTATCGAAAAGATAAGACGCCGCCGAATTTTTCGCCGCTGTGTAACCCCAATTAATCCTTTTTCATTTGTTTCTTTTTATAATGGGTGTATACTATCTATGTAGGAAAGAGAGGAAAAACAAACCTATGAAAGAGATTAAGAGAAGTGAGGAAGCGCAAGCGTTGATTGACACTTTGAAGAAGCAAACCGAACCGAAGACACTTGAGGAACTTTCGGCTATTGCCGGAGTTGACTTCAAGACCGGACACCTTGCTAGCGGTCGCAAAGCCGGCTTGATTGCCGTCAGTGGCACGAAAGAAATTGAGGTCACTGTGAAAAAGAAGGTCAACACTTATATCTATGTTGACAATGCCGACAAAGCCGCCTAAACTTCAAAATAAATAAAGCAAAAAAACTTTATGGGGCTTATCCAAAACTGGGTAGGCTTTTTCTTTATGTGCGGTTCTGTCTGCCGACAGACAGAAAAAACAAATTGTAAAGATTTTAAAAACTTCTTGCAACAAAAGACAAATAAGTCTATACTATAACCATAGAGGATAAAAATAATGCGTGATTATAATGCTTACTTAAAAGGAATGGAAAAGTCAATGGCGGAAAAATTATTTTTCTTGCCATATCTTGAAAAAGTTGAAAACGAAGTTGTTTACTTAATTGATTTTGGTTGTGCTAGTGGCGAAATGCTTTCGCGTGTTCCCGATATGCCCGATATGCAAAAAATCGGCATTGACCACGATAGCAATATGTTACAAATTGCGCGCACAAAAACTAATGGCACTTTCTATTCTAGTCTTGACGAGTTTGTAGAGAAAGAAAACCCGTGCGAAAAAACTTGCGCCATTGTTTTCTCTTCAGTGTTGCACGAAGTCGGAAACGAATACGAAGAAATTAAAGCCTTTGTGAAAAAGTATTGCTCTTATGTCTTTATCCGCGATATGTTTATTTCCGTTGACGATTATAATTATAGAAAAGATTTTGAAAAAGTGGTTAGATATTGCAAGCCTAATCAATTAGCGGACTTTATTAGGTATCACGGCATCCCGACAACCGAAAGAGATTTATATCACTTCTTACTTAAATATACTTATGTTGAAAGTTGGGACTTAGAAGTTAAAGAAAAATATACTAGTGTTCCGTGGGTTGACATTATGACTACATGGGGCAAAGTAATTTATAATCGTGAGTATTTACTTGGTTTCAAGCGTGATAGTGTCATGAAAGACTTTTGTATTGAAATGGACGGAACTACTCATAGGCAAGTTGTTATAAAAGTTGGCGAGGAAGACTAGAGTTATCTAGTCTTTTTGGGGTTCTGTCTGCCGACAGACAGAAAAAGTAAATTGTAAAGATTTCAAAAGTCTCTTGCAATTAGTATAAAAATAACTATAATAATAGTATAGAGGAAGAGTTATGAACATCTTAAAGAAAATTAAAAAAGTCGAGAAAAAGTTAATTAAATTAACCGAAAAAGAGTTTCCACAAGAAAGCAAAATTTATTTCTATATTACAAGTATAGAACTTTCTTTTGATTATGATTTTAAAGATTTTGCTCAAATTATTTATCGTTACGGCTATACCTATTCCAAAGATGGGAAAGATATCGAAACTAACAAAACTTCTAGTCTTTATTGCCCGATAAACAAATCAGTAGATTTTATTGTTGGATATATAAAATGTCACTTCGACGACGAAGATGGCGCGGAATAATCGCGCTTTCTTCTTGTCTGTCTGCCGGCAGACAGAAACTAACAAAATTGTTATGAAAGCGCTTTCAGGTTGCGCAAAGTATTTCTAAGAGTATAATAATAGTATAGAGGAAAAAAGTATGAACTTAATTAAAAAAATGTTTGCCAAAAATCTAATCGTTGTAAGAGATGAACAAGGCGAATTAGTCGGTTTTGCCGCCAATGATGACGAAGTGAAAGATTTAATCATTGACTACTTCTACGAAAATTGCGAAGAGCATTTTATTATGTGGAAGGATTTACATTGCGCGGGAATGTCCGGTGATGACGCCTTTATTAAATACTACTCGGAAGTGCTTAAACCGCTTTTTTCCATTAAACATTATGGGGTTGCGAAATAGTTTGCTTTTTCAAAAAAGTATGCTATAATATAAGTATAGAAGAAGGAAAACAAAATGACCCAAAAAGAACCGCTTAGTCAAAAAGGACTAAAAGACTATCTCACAAAACACACAAAATTCTCCGTTGCTACCAATGGAACACAAATCACCCTCAACCTTGAGGGGCGCACGATTACTTGTTGCGTTGCTAAAGACACCATGACTTGCGCGAAAGCAAAAGCCTATCTCAAACAATGGGCGAGCGAAAAAATCGCGGAATACTTCGGGGTGAAATAATATGACACCGATTTATATCGTAAATGTAACTAGCGTAGCCCAATGCACTACGACATACGAAATCGAAGCCGAAAACGAAGAAGAAGCCGAAAACAATTACTCGGGAGGCGAAATCGTTTCACAAGATTTTGAAAATGATGGCTTTACCGATAATGTGGATAGTGTGTCAGTTAAGGAAGGTTAACTCCTTCCTTTTTTTATTTTTTGGATTTCTGTCTGCCGGCAGACAGAAGAAAAGAATTGTAAAGATTTACTAATTACTCTTGCGGTTTTAAAAGAATGTTGTATAATATACTTGTGGTTGAGATAAGTAATCCGAAGTGCTTATCTAACCCATAGCCCGTAAGTGCGGTTGGGCGTTAAAAAGTTGCGCTCGTTAATTCCATAGGTTGCTAGTTAAACCTGCCAATGCACCATGAAGCATTAAGTCGTGGCGGTTGTACATTCTCGGAAGAATGTTCAGGTCTGGAGTTTCCTCCTTAAAGAACCGCGGTTACTATTAAACCGAAAAAATAGCGAGTACAATTATTCTCTTGCCAAAAAGTAATTATAGTGCTAGGCTTCTATTGCCTTTAAGCCTTGGGTTTATGACACCAGTTGAACCAACCAATAACGAATGTCCGTAGCAATACGATAAATTACCACCTGTTAGCATTGTGAGGTATCTAATGCCGTGGTTAAAAGACTTCCACGAAAAATAAAGAACTTTTTTATTTTGGGGTTGTCTGTCTGCCGGCAGACGGAAAAGTAAAGATTGTAAAGATTATCATTTTTTCTTGCTTATAAGAAAATAATTGTCTATAATATAACTATAAAGGAAGAACACAAAATGAAAGAAAAGTTGATTTGCGAAATTACGAACCTTCTACAAAGCGGACGGAGTACAATTGCCGAAGCCACTTTAAAGAGAAATGACGGAACAGTTTTAGAGGTTGCCACCGCCAATGCTATTTGCAATACGGACGATAAGTTAGACCTCAAACAAGGTCGTGAAATTGCCATTAACCGCGCAAAAGCGAAAGCCTATGCTAACTATCGTTTACTGGTAGCAAAGGCACTTGATAGCATACAAGACTTGCTTGATGGTTTACAAGAAAATTGCGAAATGCTTGACGAACGCGTTGCTGAATTTAGTAACCGCACGTTTGACGCCGAACATATGAACGATAAAGAACCTGATGTCATTCCAGTAAAGAAACCAGAAGACAACAAGTAACGATTAAGAAGGGGCAACCCTTCTTTTTTATTGCGGACTTCTGTCTGCCGGCAGACTGAAAAAAAAGTAAGCGGTTTCATATTGCAAGCAACATATATATATGTTATAATGAGAATGGCACATTCAAAAGTGTAAAGATTGTAAAAATTGTAAAACTTTCATTTTCCCCTTGTTTACTTTTAAAAAGGTGCTATACTAATAGTGTCCTAAGAAGGACGGAGGAAAAATTAATGAGTACGAAAATTGTCGAGCGTTCTAAGGAAGCCCAAGCGGTCATTGACACTTTGAAAGGTGCTAATGCTCCGATGACCTTGGCTGAAATTGCCACGGCTTGCGGTCTTGACATTAAGACCGGACACCTTGCTAGCGGCAAGAAAGCCGGTTTAATCGAAGTCGCCGGTGAGCGTGAAGTTAAGGTAACCGTGACCAAAAAGGTTCACACCTACCGCTATGTCGCCCCAAAAGCGAACTAAGGCGAACTGAAAGAAAGTCTACCGCAAGGTAGATTTTTTTTATTGCGCGGTTTCTGTCTGCTGGCAGACGGAATTGTAAAGATTATAAAAAATATACAAAAAACCTTGCGCGCTTTAGAAAAAAGAGTATACTAATAGTGTTGAGAGATAACATCAAACAACCAACATTCCAAGTTGACGGTACTAGGGCATCCAAGTTGTAAAAATGGGGGAGAACTGTCCGAGAGTGATGAGCGACAATACTCATTTAGGGAAGCCCCTAGGCCATGGCTAGAACCGCACCGAGAGGTGTGGTTCGTTTTTTTATGCGGGTTTCTGTCTGCCGGCAGACAGAATTGTAAAAATTGTAAAGATTTCATTTTCCTCTTGATTATTTTGTATTATCGTTTATAATGTCTTTGAGGAAAGAGAAATGAACATTCTTATTTTAGATACTGAAACTACTGGTTTAGTGGGCAAAAACTTTTGCTATAACTTAGGTTATGCAATTTATACGGAAAACGGCGAAAAATTACTTGCGCGCGATTTGGTTATTGAGCAAGTGTGGAACAACTTACCACTTTTTCAAAGTGCCTATTATGCGGAAAAGCGTAATATCTATGTTGAGCGTATGAGAGCGCGCAAAGCCGAAAAAGTTTTATGGGGTTTTGCTATGCGAAAAATGAGCGCGGATATCCGCAACTTTGCCGTTAGTGCTTGCTATGCGTTTAATAGTAACTTTGATGATGATACTTTATCATTCAATTCTAATTGGTTTAAAACACTTAACGCGCTTGATGATACCCCGATTTTCGATATTTGGGGCTATAGTTCTCAATTTATCGCCAACACTAAAGAATATCTTGAATGGGCAAAGAATAACGAAGCCTTAACTGATACGGGCAATCTTAGCGCAAACGCGGAAAACTTAACTAGGTTTCTTAATGCTGATTTAAACTTTCAAGAAGAGCATACCGCCCTAGCCGATAGTGAAATCGAAGCGCGTATTTTGTTCGAGTGCTTAAAGCGTGGCGCAAAATTAAATAACGCTTATGAGGTTATTAGAATGTTACCTTGCGAAACTACTAAAACATTGACAATTAAAGTCAATAAAGAAGAAGTAGCAACTTATGATTACAACAAGAAAATTGTAAAGGGCGATACAATTTATCTCACGAAAAAAGAAGGTTAAGGCGACTTAACTTTTTTTCTAGGCTGCCTTCTGTCTGCCGGCAGACAGATTGTAAAGATTTTAAAAATGTGTTGCAAAAGAATAAAAAACTAGTATACTATAAGTATGGAAAAACAAATGTCCTTAGATTTAAAAAACCTCTCTTGTACTAACCCCTCATTAACTTTTGAAGATTTTAATTTTCTTCGTACTTTGTTGCTCGCTAATGTCCACCGCGGTTATTTGCCCGATAGTCGTTTAGTGGCTTTCGCAAAATATAAAACAAGAGCAAAAACACCGCATTATCAAATCTTCGCGTGGTATGTTGTCGATAATAAAATGTACGGACGTAAATACTTGTGGTGTAGGACAGGTTGCGGCGAAACTTGCAGTACTGATATGTTACAAGGATTAGAAGAAAGAAAAAGATATCCAATTACATTAGTTCTTGACTTAGAAGAAACGAAGTAACTACTTCGTTTTTTTATTTAGGGGTTTTCTGTCTGCCGACAGACAGAACGGACTGCGGAAATGTAAGCGGTTACATATTGAATACCATTTTTATATATGGTATAATGAATTGGAACTATTTTTAAAATCTTTACAATTCACGAAAAAGATCGATCAGATCTAATGTTTTGCCGCATTGTAAATATTTGCGATTTTCCTTGCGACTTGCAAGACGGAGCGTATAATATAAATGGAGGAAAAAATTATGAACTCACCGCGCCGTCTCACCTCATATCAAGAAAGAAAGATTATCGAAAAACTTATCATTGACAAGACTAGTCATTTAAACTATGGCTCTAGCCGTATCGTTTTCCCGTATCAAAACGACAAAGTTATTAAAATCGCTTTAAGTGATGAAGGTTTCCGCCAAAATCGCGCGGAAGTCAACACTTATTTAGAGTGCGATAGAGACAACACGCTTGCTAATATTTTCGCCTATGGGCGTACTATCATTATCGCGGAGCGTTGCGAGTTTTTGGTTGACGCTGACGAAGATGACGCGTGGGATTTAATTAATAATCTTAGTAATGACGGAAAAGAAGAAATCGCGGATTACTTAGAAGATACTTTAGAATATCTCAATGAGAGATACGGCTTAACTTCGGACAATTACCAACTCGGTAAAAACCATAAAGGCTATATCGTTAGTCTTGATTATGGCTTCGATACTTTTTGCGAACAAGAACAAGTTGGTAATGTTTGCGATTTAGTTATGACGAACAATGACCGCGCAATTCTTAAATTGGCTCTTGCTTCGTTGCATTGCACAACCAACCATAAAGACCTACCCGCAAGTTATATTACCTTGTGCCTAAAGCATTGTAAAATAGAAAAGTCAACCATAAAATCAATTTATGGTATCGCTAAAGGACATTATCTCTTTTAGCGATTTTTATTAAATTAATTTCTTTCTGTCTGCCGGCAGACAGAAACTCCATGTAAGCGGTTTCATATTGAAAAGTTCTCGCGCGCGTGTTATAATGAAGTGGAACCATTTTGAGAACCTTTACAATTACGAAAAAGTGCCGATCGATCCTGATCAAAGATCAATTTTGTAAAGAATTGCGAAAAAAGTTGCACATCTTTTTATTCGTGCTATAATAATAGTGTCCTAAGAAGGACAGGAGGAAATTGACGAGATGAGCACGAAACAAATCGAGCGTTCTAAGGAAGCCCAGGCGGTCATTGACACGCTTAAGGCTTCGGGCAAGGATATGACCCTTGCCGAAATCGCGGAAGCGAGCGGTCTTGATATCAAGACTGGCCACCTTGCGAGTGGCAAGAAAGCCGGCCTCATTGAGGTCGCTGGCGAGCGTGAGGTCGAAGTGACCGTCACGAAGAAAGTGCATACCTATCGGTATGTCGCTCCGACCGCTGACAAGGCGAACTAGTCGGAGAGCCGTCCTTCGGGGCGGCTTTTTTCTTTGCGCGGTTTCTGTCTGCCGGCAGACAGAATTTTTTCATCTTGTCAACTTTTTTTATACATCGTCTAAAAATATTCTTGTTGCTTTTCTCCGTTTTTTGTGTTATAATGAGCATGATGCAATTTTTTGTCTTTACAATGTTGCTGCCTATTTTTCCGCAAAAATGTGCAGTTGAAATCTTTACAATTTATGTGTTGCTTTTTACTGCGTTCTATGTTATAATAAGCATGATAAAACTTTTTAAAAAATAAAAAAAATATATATATCCCCTCATATTTTACCACGTTTCAATCATTTTGTCAATACTTTTCGCAAAATTTTACATTTCTCACGATTTTCCAACCGCCAGTAGTCTTTTAGTATTTACAATTAACCAAGTTTTCAGGCTTTTGCCGCCCTTTCCCCTAAAAAATCGCGTGAATATCAAAAATAATGCATTATTACTGCACTTTTTAACGCATTTTTTAATGCTTTGATTAAATAATCACATCACTATTTTTGTTCGCAAATTGTAAAGAAGTACCATTATAATAGAACTCGCCAATTGTAAAGATTGTAAAAACTACTGAAAATCTACTAGGCGTCCCAGATCTGCGGCACCCGGATCTCCAGGATTTTTAAAAATCCTCACGCTGCAAATTTTACGCTGCCCACGCTGCAAATTCGGATACGCAGGCAGCAAATTTTCAGATCCTCACGCTGCAAATTCACCCAGGCTCTTAGGGTACATTTTTTAAAAACGTCACGCTGCAAAGTACCCTAAAAAAATTTTTTTATTATATATATCCCCCTTTATTATAGCACGACGCCCTGTGGTTGTCCAGCACTCTTCCAAAATCTTTACAAAGCATTTTGGACAGCCTGCGATCAGTGATCTACATTAAGATGCTGCGATTCCGAGGGGCGTTGGCCCTTATAGACTCGTGGCTTTTTTTGATACCGCCACACTTTGTAAAGGTTAGACGAAATGTCTTGACTCGAACCGAGTAACTCCGTATAATATATGTGTAAGGTAAGAAAGGAAAAGATTCCTTCCACCTACATAACACGACGCGGCGAACATTGTAAAGGTTGCGAAAACATCTTGACGATGCCGCAGTGCTGTCGTATAATATATATGTAGGGTGAGGGAAGAAGATAATTCCTTACCTAACCGGAGTGCGCGGCAATTGTAAAGGTTTACGAAAACACCTTGACGGTTACCAAGACACGCTGTATAATATATGTATAAGATGAGAAAGGCAAAGGGTTCTCACTTATATAAATAAGTCCTGGGAGGGACATAAAAAACATGGCTGAGAAGAAAGCTGTCGAGTTTAACGACAATCAAACGAAGATCTTGAGTTACCTCAAGGCCAACGCTGGCAAGAGATTCACTCTTGCTCAGATCTCTGAAGCGGTTGGTTTCGATGTCAAGAGCGGCACTATTGTGAAGCTCATGAAGTTCGCTGGCGTTACGAAGGGCGAGCCGGTCGAAATTGAGCGCAAGACTATTGCCAAAGTCAACACCTACGGTGTTGACGCTGACTAATCCGAGCCTATCAATTGTCATTAGCCCTCTGGACGTTAACTAGAGGAGCTGTCTCCTGCTTGTCTCGACATTAATTGTGACATCCCCACGTCCACGCTTGGGTCCGACGTTAAGCTGTAGCCACCAGGTTCTAGGCCTCAAACCTATAATGCCCTGCGATTTACGGGCTGAGGCCCTTAATCTTTCTGAATTGGTAATACCCTTTTTCCTCCGGTATTATCAACTCAGAGAGATTATTCTCTCTTATCTTGGATTTTCTTGCGAGAATTTCCCGTTGATTGCTAGCCCAACGTAAACGGCTAGTTTATATCGCCGGGCGGGGAAACGGTAACCTACGTGGCTCATAACCATGAGAAAGTTGGTTCGACTCCAACCTCGGCAACCAATATGCGTCGAGCATCTAGTGCACTTTCGCGTCTCTCGCGGAAGGAGAAGTCAAACTCTTCTAAGACGCAAAAGCGGAATGCACCTAATGTATTCCAGGTCGCGCAGGACCTATTCAACACTGCGTAAGTATGAATCGGCACTGAATAGCGCCGTCCGCTTCAGGCTGAGCGAGAAAGCCTGCGCAGAAAACTAGTTACGTTCCATTAAGAGGTGGAGTAACATTCTAGGGGTAGCATACTAAATGTATGCAGTCCAATAATTTCAAGCAAGATGGTGTAACGGTAGCACGCACGCTCGGAGATATCCGAGAGGAAACAGGTTCGACTCCGTTTCTACTTGATGACAAAAATCGCGGCGTTACTGCCGCGCTGCACAAATATCCGTAGATCAGCGGTTTAGATCCAATCAGTCGTGGGTTCGAATCCCACCGGATATTGCAGCAAGGGCCAGCTTCGGAGCTGAGCCTTTTTCTTTTAAGCGTTTATAATAATAAAAAAATATATACTCTCCCATTATACTATTATTATACAACATATTTCCGCGCATAGCAAGAGAAAAATTGTAAAAAATTTTTTTTGCAAAACATCTGGACTATGCCCCGGCGTCATTGTATAATTATTATATAAGGTAAGGAGAGAAAAAGAACATGACACCAGTAAAAGTCGCCGCGAATATCTCTCTCGAAACGCTTACTACGCTCTCAAATGGTCAGACCTATTTCACCGCGTCGTACGCCAACGAGTTTCCTATGCTGTGTCATACGACTCCCGCGGGAAAGCTAGTCGATTATATGGCTAAGCCGCTGCGCAAAAAGGCAACTTACGATTATTACGAATGGCGTTAAAAATATCTTGACGTAAGCCAAGACATCGCCTATAATATATGTACAAGGTAAGAAGAAAACATATTCTTCCTTGGCCAGTCAGGGCGCAGAGACCCGCATCAGCTCACTGTGAAGCAATCAAATATCTCTGCTGCTGAAAACATTGTAAAGGTTATTAAAAACACCTTGACGATGCCCAAAGCATTCTGTATAATTATTATATAAGATAAAGGAAGGGAAGACCTTCCCATGCTTGTCGCGCATAGAGACTCCGGCGCGTTAAACTCGCAGGTCCCGCAACGATTGCGTAAAGTCGCCTGTGGCCCTTATGGTAGTAGTAGCCTGTTCGATTCAGGCTGGGGTCCCTAAAAGATGGGAAAGTACGTCAAAACGTAATCGCCCGACTAGTCAGCAACTCATACACTAGGATAAAAAGATGCAACATACTGCAACAGCTCCCACCTGGGCGTATATCTACAGTATAAACAACTCAAAGAAGACAGGGGACCGCGGCACCTCACGCCGCATTCATCAATAAAGTACGCCGCACAGTCGACGATGGAGCCGCATCTGCCTGGAAGTGATGCACGAGCCGGCGTTCTCCGGTTGGCAACAATGGACAACCTTCACGTGGTGTTGCTGTTCTAACTAATGTCCCGCACGCAGCCGCAGACACATCTGCCGCCGCTGAGAGCCGCAACTTAATTGTTATGCGCGTCCGCTGCTTGTATCGAGTGAGTAGTCACTCAGGCAGCAGACTTAAACTCATGACTGTTCTTGCGGTTCGCGCATCTTCATAAAATCAAATCCATGCTTTTGTACCTTGGATTTGATGATACACCTAATATTATCTATATTAAGGTACAAAGAAAGGATATATCACATGGCTGACAAGAAAGAATTTGTTCCTAGTGAAACCTGCCAGAAGGTTCTTGACGTTCTCGCCAAGGCTTCTGAGCCGATGACTCTTGACCAGATCAACGCCGTTCTCGGCGAAGATGGCTTGGTTAAGCCGGGACACGTTAGCACCCTTAAGAAACAGGGACTCATTAGCGCCGATAAGGTTACTGTTGAGTACACTGCTACTAAGGAAGTTAACGCTTATAGCATCGTTAAGTAATTAGCGTTGCTCCGTTAATACTTTTGATTGACGCTCCTCGGCCGTTATTGTGGGAGAAGAAAGGCATTGTTAAAGCCCCTTCTCGAAGCGGCCAGTACTATTTTATTCATCCGCCCAGAACTTAGTACCTTCGGATGCTAGGTGAGTGGCACGGGGTAATACACATCTCGAATATCCCGACTGCGACCACGCCAGCAATAGCGCGGCACTCTGCTACTGGTTCAAGTAGCGAAGCTAGATGCCAGCTTTATGCATCGCGTGGCTCCTACGTAGTGTAGCTGAGGTTGGTTGCTCCACCAAGATTCAGAATAACAATCGGTGTTTGTCTCCGGACCCCTAACAACAGAGAATGACGGGTGCCAATATAGGTACCGACGCAGGGGAAACCCCGCAGCTCAACGTACAGCTTTAAGTACGGGATGCAAGGGTTGCTTAAGTTCCCTGTTCGCTTGCCCCGAATGATGTGTGGCAATGACAACCAAGAGTCCAAAGTAGAGTCTGAACTCGCGTACTGTATGTAAGAGTACGCTGCGCTGGTCCTCGTAAGTCAGAGGACACCCGGTCAGTAGGGGAACAAGGCTGTAGGACGCGACATTGCGCGTGCTGATGGGCAAGCCATCCGTTCGACGCCCCGGAGGCGCGACGCTAGTCGATACTAGTCAATACTAGATGAGCCTAGCTAATCCTAGACGCACTACTATCCTAGCCGATTATTGTCAAGGAAAAGACGTTAAAACCTTGCGGCGCGGCTATCAGCGTCCGTTGGCACGCTACGTAAGTGCACGTTGATGTTATTCGCAAAGCATCCGGTCAGCGCCAGCATATCCCGTCATGCGCACCTTGGAGAGAAAACTCTAAACACTCTATAGAAGGACAACTAGCTCTCTTTTAGGGAGCATGTAAACCACGGGAATCGAACCTCCGCTCACAGCTCGAGCAACCTTCCCCTCCGCCGACGCCCCCAACGAAAATGATGTCGGACGATCCACCACTCGCTTGAAATGGCGAAAGAATGACCGGAACAGCAAATCCCAAAAATCAGGTCCAGCTCCAAGACCGATTCTAAACTGAGCTACGTCGATTGCGTGTGAGACTTTAAATTATCACGTTTGCGTCAACTGGTGCGCGAGACCTAAAACCACACCTGCTGCGGTCCGAAACGCAGTACAAATCACCTGCAGTAGCGCTTAAATGCAGGTAACCCCTCACAGACTCCGCGGGTCTGATTGAGGGGCCTTTTTATATGCGCACAAGCTGGGATTTCAGGAAAAGAAAACTTAGATAATTGGTCATGCCCAAATTTTTCGCCGCTCCTCACCTACCCAAACCATTCCAACGCTTTTTCCTGAAACTTTCTCCAGTAACTCTACTTTTTCTAGAGTTTTTGGAGAGACTCTTGGTATCGTAAATTTGACAGGTAAGAAAATGATTTTTGAAAAAGCGGAATATATGTTTCTCGATCACAAACAAAGGGCATGCGTCGATAATTGTAGACATTGACCAAGATCGTGGACATTAACCAAGATCTTAGACATTAATAAATAATTGTAGACTTTGCAGAAGGAAAAAAGAGCGGCAAAATAGAGCAGAATTAACTAAATATTTTGACTATTGTTAACTAAATATTGTTAACTAAATATTTTGACTACATAAAAATTTTCGCGCAGGAATTTTTACCCATTTTTATCCCTTTGTAGATAACTTTATCCCTTTGTGGATAACTTTGATCATTTTGTGGATAACTTTCCTATATTGTGGATAACTTAGCTACTTGTGTAGGTAACTTGCTACTTATGTGGATAACTATAGAAAATTGTGAACAACTTTACTGCTTGTGTTGATAACTATAGAAAATTGTGGATAACTAGCAATAGTCTGTGGATAACTGCTCAATCCATAAGTCTGTCTATTATACGACTTCTTGTATAGTCCATTAACGATTACGATTTCTTTAAGCGCTTAAAAAATTTTCCCGCTGCGAATTATCTTGCCAATAACTCCGCCACTTTGTATAATATATATAAGGTAGGAAAAGCTAATGAATGAAATAAATGAAATGGCTGCTAATGAAATGGCTGCTAATGTCATCGCTCATAATCCAACTGCTACTCGGTTAGTTGTTGTGGATGTTGACTACGCAGAAGACAGTCCATTCTATGATTTTTTAAGCCGCCTAGAGCGCGCCAGTAATGGCAATCATCGCATTGTAGCTGACTTGTTCGACCATGGCACTTTTTATATTCCATGCGGCGAAAAAGAAGCTATTGGGCTTTTTGCATTATTGCCGCTCATGCTCATGGACCGCGATACTAACTATGACGCCGATTTCTATCGTTTAACTTTTAAAGTTTACAATACTGCTACGCAGGAGGAAATAGTAATTCATGACTAACCTAGATGTAATGGAACTGTTGGCTCGTTGTCCTAGTGATTACGAAATATGCGCCGACATTTCGCAGGATGCTGCTATAAATTGCATTGTTGTCGATGACCGCAATGGCACAATTTATCTTACTGATGATAAAGAAATTGCGCTAATCGACGCACAAGACAACGATGGCGACGATAAAGACCGATTTACTTACTCGCTAGAGCCATATTCAGGAGTGAAAATGATTGTACAACCTGCTGGTATTCAAACCAAGCATGATAATTTTTCCAATCCTGTGGCCACCTCAACTACCAGTTCCAGCGTTGCTGACCAATCCGCGGAAAGTTCCGGAGCCGCTATGACCACTGGTAATAGTAAAACTGTGAATAATGATAAACTTGAAGGTAATGACAAGTCTGCAAATGCCGCTATGACCGTGGACAATAACAATATTATTAAGATTAATATAGATTACCTCCGTGGCGTTGTCCCCAATGCCATGTATACTATCCGTCGTTTTGCTGCTTATCGGAGTGCATAATGTGTTCTGGATAA
>Ga0183101_1001242_pt2 | contig 18251 bp, 15 predicted proteins | sample Biomet3_FD_127790 | JGI IMG/M metagenome (GOLD analysis project Ga0183101, IMG submission 127790) | Microbial communities from bioreactor (seeded with sewage sludge) at LBNL, California, USA - Biofuel metagenome 3 | ecosystem: Engineered > Bioreactor > Anaerobic > Unclassified ...
AGCTGAAGTTAAGAAAGAGAAAATGAAATTTACAGCAACAAGTATTGCGGTTATTCTTATCGGATTTACATGTACATCTACATTCCAGTTATGGTTAAACTGTAATCAGGAATTAGGTAAATTATATGGTTTAGCTAAACCAGCTCAAATTCAATCATATTATGCAATGGGATCAATAGTTGCAGTACTCGTAACAGCACCACTTGTGAAAAGTTTTATTAAGCCAATTAGAATCCTTGTTCTTTATCCTGCGATTTCTACAATTATGCTTATAGTTTTATACTTTGTACAATCACCAACAATTGTTTTAGTAGGTGGATTTGTACTTGGATACGCAGCAGCAGGTGGTGTACTTCAGTTAGCTGTATCAACAGCAAACTCTATGTTCCCAGCAAACAAAGGTAAGATTACATCTATAGTTATGATTGCATCTAGTGTAGCAAATTATGTTATCTTAAATATTGCTAGTATGCTTACAAAAGCTGGTGGTGTACAGGGACCAAAATATGTACTTTTACTAAACATAGGAATTACTGTTCTTGGTATTTTACTTGCATTGTTTGTAAATAAACAGTATGCAAAGAAGGAATCAGTAGCAGTAGAAGCAATGTAATAATTTAGATCGCAGTAAACTTGGTTTATTGTGGTCTTTTTATAGCAAAACCTATAGACAAATTTTATAATTATGATAAAATTTGTCTAGTTGATGTTTAAAATTTATCAATGTATAATTAAATTGTAATTTGTTAATAAATAAACAAGTAAATTGTAGAATATTAGTTCAGGCCATAAATTTTCATATTTTTAAAAGTCTGAAAATTCACATATCATTTAAAATTTTTCTTAATACATAATAATGTTTTTAATAGATAATTCTAAAAGTTAAATAGTTAATTGCAAAAGTTAATAAGTATTTCAATTATTATTTAATATATAGATAAATAAGATAAATAGGGGGTAATGTAATTATGTTTAAAAATCCGTATTTTAAATCATCACTAGGTATATACTTCAGCTATACTATGTTAGGAATGATACTTATTTTACATTCAGCTCATATGCCTTTTTTAACTAAACAATTTGGTACAGATCTAGCTGGTATAAGCTTTTTGATTTCCATGGAAGGAATAACTCGTTCATTAACATTATATATTGCTGGAAGAATGTCAGATAAAATTGGCAGAAAGAAATTCTTATACTTAGCTCCGCTTTTTGCTATAGTTTTTCTAGTGGGATTACCGCTTGCACCAAATTACCAAGTAGCTATGCTACTTTCAGTATTTGCAGGTATATCACATGCCTTTATGGATGCTGCAAGTTATCCTTCTTTAATAGAGTGTTTTCCCAAAACCCCTGGTACAGCAACCGTAGTAATAAAGGCATTTATAGCAATAGGAGGTACAATTTTACCGATTATTATAGCCTTCTTTGCTGGTAGGAAAATGTTTTATGGATATACATTTTATTTAGTAGCAGTATTAGCATTTATAATTTTTCTTATGCTATATAATAGCAAGTTTCCAGATACAAAGGATATTAAAGCTGGAAATGATAATAAGGAAGTAAATAGAAAGAAGTTTGCATCAGAACCAATGATTTGGAAAGAGGGATTAGCACTTATTATAATAGGTTTTACTGGTAATGCTATATTTATAATATATCAAACATGGATTCCTGTTTATGCTCAACAGATTTTAGGTATGACTCAAATAAGTTCCTTGAAATTTATAAGTTATTACAGTATAGGTACACTTGTTTCAGTTGGAATATTAGCAGCGCTTTTAAGAAAAACAGTGAAGCCTGTATTAATTACATTGGTTTATCCATCACTTGGACTAATATTTCTAACAGCATTATTAACACTTAAAACACCAACTGTTGCAACAGTAGTCTTTTGTTTAGTAGGAGCATCTTCAGCAGGAGTACTTCAAATGTCCCAAACTACAATGGGTGAGCTTTTCTGGAAGAATAAAGGTGCAACAATAGCTTTAGTTTCTACAGCTAGTGGTATAGCAGCAGCTGTAGTTCCAGGCTTAACAGGTCTTATTTTAAGACGCTATGATATTGTACATGTATTTTATTTCTTGATATTCATATATGTAGTTAGTATTTTATGTGGTATTGTGGCAAATATAAGATATAAAAAGGTTACTAATAGTAAGCCATATGGTGTTAAAGAACAAATCAGTTAATATTGACTTTGGGAGTAAAAAATAAAAATCACAGATACTTTATATGTTGAAAGTATCTGTGATTTTTATTTAAGTACAAAACTAATCTGTAAAGGTAAACCTTTTCTAGAGTAGTTTTTATTGCTTTGTTTATATATGTATCCAAAATATTTTATTTTTCAACTTGACAGTATACTCTTGTTTGTAAAAAGAGATATATTTAAAATAAATAACTATATTTGTGTATGTTCGATAACGAAGTTTTTAAATTTGTGAGCAACTGGTGACAGGTACCTATCTTTCATTACTGCTAAATAAAAGATTCTTTCAAAACTGGGGCTTGTAATTTGAAGAATCTTAACGTTCATGAAATTCAGAATAGGCATATTAGGGCAAACTGCAATACCAAAATTCTTAGAAACTAATCCAGCAATTACCTGATCTTCTTCAATTTCATAAGCAACTTTTGGCTGTTTACCGATTTGTCTAAACAAATCGTCAATTATAGGTCTAAGTCCACTTTTTTGTGTAAAAATGATTTGAGGATATGGAATTGTCTCAATTAAATCTATTGTATCTTTATTAGATAGGGGATGGTCATTAGGAACGATTAATACCAATTCTTGACTGGCAACTGGTATAAACTCAATGTTCTGTTCTTTCTCTAATTTAGAACAAAAAGCAATATCATATTTTCTACCTTTAAGTCCCTGAATAATATCGACAGAAGTTGCCCCAGTGTGAAAGTGAAATTCAATTGACTTTTCCTGATGTGCCTGCAAAAAATTTCGGGTAATCTCTGGGACAAAATCCGTTCCTAGTGTTGGAAGAAAAGCTAAGTCGATTCTACCTTCCCCAGCACTAATCATTTTTAAAGTTTTTGTACTGGAATCAAGGATTTCCAGAGATTTTTCCGTATCAGCTAAAAGCATTTTTCCGTACTTTGTAAGGACAACGTTTCTGCCTTCTTTTTCAAACAGGGAAACTCCCAGTTCTTTTTCCAATAAGGAGATAGCATGACTTAAACTTGGTTGTGTAATCATTAACTCCTCAGCAGCTTTTGTATAATGTTCTAAATGTGCTAGAGTTACAAAATAACGTAAATGATATAAATTCAATTTGGTACCCCACTTTCATATATACATCCATTTTGTTGATTGTAATTATAACATGAACTATATACAAAATCTATGGATTGTTAGGGTATTATCAATTTGTTTTCATAAGATTCATGTAATATAATTAACTTATAAATCCCAATGAAATCGATTAGTCACTGGGATTCGACTTATTTTATGATAACAAATCTACCGGTAGAACAATCAGTTCAAATATTAACAATCAGCAAGGATTAGTTAAAAAATTAACAATAAGCAAGAAATATACAATAGTGAAATTTGAAATTTGAACTTTTGAACAAGCAATTCTTGAATCAAATCTAGAAATTAACATAAGTTTATTTACGGGAAGGGGTATTATTATGAATAATGAAACTAAAAATCAATGTCCACCAATTACAGTTAGCTCATGGACATTAGGGGATCAGTGTAAATTTGAGGAAAGAGTTAAAGCAGCAAAAGAGGCAGGCTATGAAGCAATAGGTCTTCGTGCTGAAACATATGTAGATGCATTAAACGAAGGTTTGTTCGATTCTGATATTCTTGATATTCTTAAAAAATATGATATGAAGGTTAGCGAAGTTGAATACATAACAATGTGGGCTGAAAACAACCGTTCTTATGAACAAAAATACAAAGAACAATTATGTTTCCATATGTGTGGATTATTCGGTGTTAACCATATCAATATTGGATTAATGGAAACTTATAGTGTAGAACATACTGCACAGAAGTTAAAAGAATTATGTCAAAGAGCAGGCAAATACGTAATCGGTGTAGAACCTATGCCATACAGCGGTATTCCAGATATTAAAAAGGGTTGGGCAGTAGTTAAAGGTTCTGGTTGTGATAATGCTAAACTTATCTTGGATACATGGCATTGGGTAAGAGCAAATCAGGAAAATGATATTAAATTATTAGAAGGTATTCCAGCTGATAAGATTGTATCTATCCAGATTAACGATGTTTATGAAAGACCTTATGCAAAATCTATCTTAAGAGATGAATCAATGCATGACAGACTTGCACCAGGTACTGGAATCAATGCAACAGAAGGCTTTATTCGTATGATTAAAGAAAAAGGTATCAAACCTGCATGTATCGGTGTTGAAGTAATAAGCGATGCTATTTTAGCAAAAGGTGTTGCTGAAGCAGCTAAATTCACATATGACAATACTAAAAAAGTATTGGACAAAGCTTGGCCAGAAGTATCTCCAAAGACAAAATAGTAAAAGATAATATGTTATAAACTAAATTAATTCTGAAAGGATGATTTGTTTTTATGAAATTTAAATCTATGTTTACCCCGATAAAAATTGGTCCGATGACAGTTCCAAATCGTTTTGTAGTTCCTCCTATGGGTAATAATTTTGCAAATACAGACGGAACTTTAAGTGATAATTCTTTAGCTTATTACCATGAACGTGCCATTGGTGGTTTTGGATTAATCACTTTTGAAGCTACTGTTGTAGATAAGAAAGCAAAAGGAGGCCCACGTAAACCATGTTTGTTCGAAGATGACACTGTAGAAAGCTTTAAGCGTGTTATAGATGCTTGTCATGAAGCTGGTGCAAAAATATCTATCCAGCTTCAGCATGCTGGTCCAGAAGGGAACGCAGCAGTTGCAGGCCATCCATTAAAAGCCGCTTCTGCAATACCTTCATCATATGGTAGAAATACACCTGTTGCTATTTCAAATGAAGAAATCTATGAACTTATTGAATTATATGGTGATGCAGCAGTACGTGCACAGAAAGCAGGAGCTGACGCAGTGGAAGTTCATTGTGCACACGGATATTTAGTTAATAGCTTTCTTTCACCAAGAACTAATAAGCGTGTAGACGAATTTGGTGGTTGTTTTGAGAACAGAATGCGTTTAGCTCGTTTAATAATAGAAAACATCCGTAAAAAAGTTGGAGATTCTATGGCAATTCTTTGTCGTATTAATAGCTCTGATGAAATTCTGGGTGGATTAGATGTTCATGACAGTGCAACAATCGCTGCTTATTTGGAAGACTGTGGAGTTGATGGATTACACGTTTCACGTGCGGTACACATCCGTGATCAATATATGTGGGCACCTACAGTACTACATGCAGGATTTAGTGCTGAATTAGTTACAGAGATTAAGAGAGCAGTAAGTATCCCAGTTATTACTGTTGGACGTTTTACAGAACCACATTTTGCAGAATTATTAGTTCGTCAAGGACGCTGTGATTTAGTAGCATTTGGACGTCAAAGCTTAGCTGATCCACACACACCTAATAAAGCTAAAGAAGGTCGTCTACAGGAATTGACTCCATGTATTGCTTGCTTACAGGGATGTGTTCACAATATGTATCAAGGAAAGCCAGTTAGCTGTCTTGTTAATCCATTCCTTGGTCATGAAGCTGAAGTAAAACCTGCAGATGTCAGCAAGAAAGTAATGGTTGTTGGTGGTGGAGTAGGTGGTATGCTTGCAGGATACACAGCTGCTATGAGAGGCCACGATGTAACATTATTTGAGTCAACGGATACACTTGGTGGACAAATGCGTTTAGCAGCTTATCCTCCTGGAAAAGGAGACCTAACAAACATGGTCCGCAGCTATGTTGCTAAATGTGAACAGTATGGAGTAAAAGTTCGCATGAATACAAAGGTAACTCCCGAGATGATTTCAGAAGAAGCACCAGATGTAGTAATTATAGCTACCGGTGCAACACCATTAATTCTTCCTATTCCGGGAATTAATGAATCAGGATTAATTAACGCAGTTGATCTTCTTGATGGAAAAGAATCTTGTGGTCAAAAAGTTCTTGTTGTAGGAGGAGGAATGGTAGGATGTGAAACTGCCGCTTTCTTAGGAGAACAGGAACATGAGGTTACAGTTATTGAGCTTAGAGAGAAAGTAGGAGCAGATGTAATATCTGAACACCGTAAGTTCTTAATGCGTGATTTTGATGAATATAAGATTAAAAGTGTTACAAGTGCTAAGGTTGCAAAGTTCTTCGAAGATGGAGTATCTTATACACTTGCAGATGGCTCAGAACACAGACTTGAAGGCTTTGACTCAGTAGTACTTGCTATGGGAGCACGTGCATACGATCCATTAAGCGAAGAAGTTAAAAAAGTTGTTAAAGAAACTTATGTTATAGGGGATGCAGTGAGAGCTCGTAGAGCACTTGATGCGACAAATGAAGCATTGGAAGTAGCAATGAAAATATAATATTTTCACTTTTAAATAATAGGTTATTTAAATTAATTTCATGGGGGTATAGTTATGGAAAAACGTATTTCGGGAAAGACAGGCTTATTAGGTTTAATAGGTACACCGGTAGGACACTCAGGATCACCAGCTATGTATAACTACAGTTTCCAAAGATTAGAATTAGACTATGCATATTTAGCATTTGATATACCAGTTGAAAAGGTACCAGATGCCATTGCAGCTATAAAAACTTTTAAGATGAGAGGTTCAAATGTAACAATGCCATGTAAAAGTGAAGTTGTTAAGTATATGGATGAACTAGCTCCTGCTGCCCGTATCGTTGGAGCAGTCAATACAATTGTTAATGATGGCGGAAAATTAACCGGTCATATTACAGACGGTCTTGGATTTGTACGTAATTTGAAAGAAAATAGCGTAGAAGTAAAAGGAAAAAAAGTAACTGTTATGGGCGCTGGTGGTGCTGCAACAGCTATTCAGGTGCAATGTGCTTTAGATGGAGCTAGAGAAATTTCCATATTCAACATAAAGGATACCTTTTATGAAAGGGCTGGAAAAACTGTTGAAAACATCAAAAAAGAAGTACCAGGGTGTATTGTGAATTTATATGACTTAGAAGATGCACAAAAACTGAAAGAGGAAATTGCATCTAGTGATATTTTAGTTAATGCAACCCTTGTAGGAATGCGTCCTAATGAGGATAAATCAAATATAAAAGACACAAGCGTTTTCAGAAAAGACTTAGTTGTAGCAGATGCTGTGTATAATCCAAAGAAAACAAAGATGCTAGAAGATGCTGAGGCTGCTGGTTGTAAAATAGTAAGTGGTTCAGGAATGCTGTTATGGCAGGGTGCAGAAGCCTTTAAGTTATATACTGGATTAGAAATGCCTGCGGAAGAGGTTAAGGAATTATATTTTAAGTAACATCTAAATAACTTTATATCTACTAGAGAGATATTATTATAATGTAATAATGGGTTGGATTTTTATATCCAGCCCCATTATTGGAATATAAAAACAGAACTATTATTCTGTCATAGAGGGTTAAGAAATTAACAAAATATATTGGAAAACTATGAATAAAACACCTATATATTGTTATATAAACAAAGTGCTAGTTATTAAATAAAAATTATATTTTCTGAGGTAAAAATGAAAGGAGAAAAGAAATGAATAATAAGAAAAATTATTTTCCAACTGCGTTAGCGTTATATTTTATATATTTTATACATGGTATCGGGGTATCAGTTTTAGGACAATATAAACAAAACTTTGCAGGTGCATGGGGAGCAAAAACATTAGCAAATGGTACTTTTGATGTAAGTGTAGTACTGGCAGTTATTGCGGCGTTAGGTTTAGGACGTTTAATTACACTTCCTATCTCAGGACCTTTTTCCGATAAATTTGGAAGAAGAGCTTCTGGATTAATCGGTATAGCTCTTTACGTAGCTTATTTCGTAGGTATTGCATTAGCACCAAATATGTATGTTGCTTATGCATTTGCATTAGCCGGTGGTGCAGCTAACTCTTTCCTAGACGTATGTATTATTCCATCATGCCTGGAAATATTCACAAAATCCGGTGATGCTGCTAGTATGTTCACAAAATTCTCAATATCCATAGGGCAGCTTCTACTTCCATTTATGATTGGTTTCGTTGCAGCAAACCATATGTCATATAAAACTATTTTCTTTGTAACAGCTGTGTTACTTATTATAGATGGTATTTTAATTGCATTCATGCCATTCCCACAAATGAATAGCAATGCTAACACAGGAAAAGGTGAAGCTGAAGTTAAGAAAGAGAAAATGAAATTTACAGCAACAAGTATTGCGGTTATTCTTATCGGATTTACATGTACATCTACATTCCAGTTATGGTTAAACTGTAATCAGGAATTAGGTAAATTATATGGTTTAGCTAAACCAGCTCAAATTCAATCATATTATGCAATGGGATCAATAGTTGCAGTACTCGTAACAGCACCACTTGTGAAAAGTTTTATTAAGCCAATTAGAATCCTTGTTCTTTATCCTGCGATTTCTACAATTATGCTTATAGTTTTATACTTTGTACAATCACCAACAATTGTTTTAGTAGGTGGATTTGTACTTGGATACGCAGCAGCAGGTGGTGTACTTCAGTTAGCTGTATCAACAGCAAACTCTATGTTCCCAGCAAACAAAGGTAAGATTACATCTATAGTTATGATTGCATCTAGTGTAGCAAATTATGTTATCTTAAATATTGCTAGTATGCTTACAAAAGCTGGTGGTGTACAGGGACCAAAATATGTACTTTTACTAAACATAGGAATTACTGTTCTTGGTATTTTACTTGCATTGTTTGTAAATAAACAGTATGCAAAAGAAGCAGTATAATAGATAATATCTACAACACTTTATTAGTGATTTAGAATTACCCAAAAATAAAACTTAAACGTATGAAAGTCTCGCGCCGTATGTGAGACAGGGAAAAAAGTGGAGATTGAGGGGAAGGAAAGTAATTATTACTTAGCCTTCCTCAAATTTCAGCTTTAGACTCGGTAAAGGTATTCATAATATAGAAGAATTATTACTATATATGAGATAGGTTTAATTAAAATTGGAGGGATAATAATGAGAAAAACAATTGTAGGTAAATTAGAAGATAAACCAACTAAGAGGCGATGGTTTATACTTTTCCTAGTGTGTTTAATAACTTTTATAAATTATCTTGATCGTGCCAATCTTGCGGTAGCTGCTCCTTTTTTGTCAAAGGATCTAGGACTAAATCCTGCTATGATGGGAATTATATTTTCTGCTATGGGGTGGTCATACACTCTTATGCAAATTCCTAGTGGTTGGTTTCTTGATCGGTTTGGACCTAGAATGGTATATGGAGCTGCACTTGTAGGATGGTCAGTAATAACCACAGCTATTTCAATTGCTTCTGGTTTCCGCAGCATGATTGGTTTTAGAATTGGGCTTGGATTTTTTGAAGCTCCAGCTTTTCCGGCAAACAACCGTATTGTTACCGCATGGTTTCCCTCTAAGGAGCGTGGTTTAGCCATTGGTGCTTATACTGGTGCTGAATATATAGGGCTTGCACTCTGTACTCCTATTCTCACTTGGCTTCTAGTAACCTTCGGATGGAGATCTATTTTCATAGCCACCGGTATAATAGGAATTCTATGTGCTTTTTTTTGGTTTGCTTCTTATCGTGATCCAGCGAATTGTAAAGCTGTAAATCAAGCAGAGCTTGATCTTATTAAAAAGGGCGGTGGGCTTTCTGATACCGTTCTTGAGCAAAAGAAAATTACTAAGAAAGAGATGAAATATCTGTTTACAAATCGTCAACTATGGGGTATGTACATAGGTGGATTTTCTATCACTGCTATATTATTTTTCTTTATGACATGGTTTCCGTCTTATCTTGTAAATGAAAAGCATATGGCTATATTAAAAGTTGGAATTTACGGAGCTCTGCCTTACTTAGCAGCAATTGCTGGGGTTCTCGTAGCTGGCAGGTGGTCAGACTGGATGATTTCCAAAGGATACGGGTTAGGAATGTCGCGTAAGCTTCCTGTTATTGTTGGTTTGTTATTGTCTTCTGTGATTATAGGGTCTAACTATACCAATGATATTAATATTATTATCACATTTATGTCTGTAGCATTTTTTGGACAAGGCATGGCATCGGCTATTTCTTGGGCGTTGTTGTCTGAGATAGTACCAAAAGAATTAGTAGGTTCATGCAGTGGTGTTTATAATTTTGTAGCTAACCTAGGGGGAACCTTATCTCCGGCCATAGTTGGATATTTAATTGCTAAAAGTGGCTCTTATTCTTCTGCTTTGGTTTTTGTTTCTGTTATGGGTCTTCTTGGGGCTTTCTCATATATATTTATCATTGGAAAACCTTCACGTATTGTAATTTCTGATTAATTGAGTTCATGATTTGTGGCTAATTATAAATAAAATAATAAGTATGTATGGGTATTTATAGCTAAATAATAAATAAAATAGTACCTGTGAACATAGAAAGAGATATGAAAAATACTGATATTTTCATATCTCTTTCTATGTTCACAGGTTATTTTTATAGGTCAATAGATTAGGGATAGTACATTACATTACATTTAATAGTTTAAAACTATCAATAAAGCACAAAATATGTATTAGAATTATCAAAAATATTGAATTATAATATAAATATGATATGTTAAAAAAATAACTATCTTAATTTAGATGACAAATTGAGAGAAATTACAAAAATTTTAGTCGGAAGAAATGCATTTAGTGTAATATATGAAAAGTTTAATTGATTGGACTATCAATATTATGCATTAAGATAACGATTACCATGAAAATAAAAATAATTATAGTAAGTACTTTAATAAAATGAATTAGTTTAATTAAATATAAACATATGAGAGGAAGAGAAAAATGAAAAATATAGTGCAAGTAAGAAATGTAAAATTAGGAGAAGGAGTTCCAAAGATTCTAGTATCTTTAATGGGTGCTAATAATGAAGAGGTTATGGAAAACTTGGCTTACTTAAAAACAATTAAGCTTGATATTGTAGAATGGAGAATTGATCACTATAAAGACGTGGAAAATGTTGAAAAAGTAAAAGAACTATTAGCCCAAATCAGAGAAGGTTTAGGGGATAGTCCTCTACTAGTTACTTTTAGAACTGCTAAAGAAGGTGGAGAAAAGGCAGTTACTACAGAATACTATGCAGAGCTCAAAAAAGCAATCGCAGCAACTGGAAATGCTGACATGATAGATGTTGAATTATTTGTTGGAGATGATGAAGTAGTAAAAGAAATCGTAGATACAGCACATAAATCTGGTGTAAAAGTAATCATGTCTAACCATGATTTTCACAAAACACCTGAAAAAGATGAATTAGTATCAAGAATGTGCAAAATGCAGCAGTTAGGTGCAGATGTACCAAAAATCGCAGTGATGCCTCTTAATGCTAAAGATGTTCTAGCTCTATTAACTGCTACTAATGAAATGGTGTGTGAACATGGTGAAACTCCAGTTATTACTATGTCTATGGGGACATTAGGTGTTGTTAGCCGTTTAGCAGGTGAGACATTTGGTTCAGCAGCTACATTTGGTTCAGCAAAAGTTGCATCAGCTCCAGGACAAGTATCAGCAGATGAATTATATAAAATACTTACCCTTGTTAGTGCAAACAAATAATTATTAAATAAAATAACTATAAAAAATAAATTATAAATAAAAAGGAGATATTATCATGGGAGAAAGAATTACAGGACACACAGAACTTATAGGATTAATTGCATATCCAATAAGACATTCAAGTTCACCAGCAATGCATAATGAAGCATTTGCAAAATTAGGATTAGACTATGCTTATCTTGCATTTGAAGTTGGTAATGAAGAACTTGAAGATACTATAAAAGGTTTTAGAGCAATGAAAGTACGTGGATCAAACGTATCAATGCCTAACAAAACAGTAGTACACAAATACCTTGATAAAGTATCTGAGGCAGCACAACTTTGTGGTGCGGTTAATACAATCGTAAATGATAATGGTGTTCTAACTGGTCATATTACAGATGGTATTGGTTACATGGAAGCATTAAAAGATGCGGGTATTGATGTAATCGGTAAAAAAATCACGATAGTAGGTGCTGGTGGTGCAGCAACTGCAATTGAAATACAGGCTGCTTTAGATGGTGTAGCTGAAATGTCAATCTTTAATATTAAAGATGCATGCTTTGAAAGAGCAAAACAAACGGTAAAAGATATTAATGAAAAAACGAACTGTAAAGCAACTTTATATGACTTAGCAGATCTTGATAAATTAAAAGAAGAAATTGAGGATAGCTACTTATTTGCAAATGCAACTGGTATGGGAATGAAACCTTTAGAGGGACAAACTTATATTCCAGACGCAAGATTTTTAAGACCAGATTTAATTGTAACAGATGTTGTTTATTCACCAAGAGAAACAGCATTATTAAAAATGGCAAAAGAAGTAGGTTGTAAAACAATGAATGGTTTAGGAATGATGTTATTCCAAGGAGCAGCTGCATTTAAATTATTTACAGGAAAAGATATGCCAATTGACCATATGAAAGAAGTATTAGACATTAAATATTAGTTAATAAATATACCCTATTGGAAAAGTCCAATAGGGTATATTTCTATTTCAGAATAGTAAATTAAAGATAAAAGGAATATAATTAAGTTAAAACTTAGATTATTTTAGAAAAATAACTTTATTAGGTGATTAAAATATGAAGATCGATAGATTATTAGCGATTATTACAATACTTCTTAATAGAGAAAAAATATCTGCTGCAGAATTATCAAAAAGATTTGAAGTCTCAGTTAGAACAATTTATAGAGATATTGAATCGATTAATATGGCAGGGATTCCTATTGTTTCTCAATCGGGAAACAATGGAGGTTTTTATATTGTAGATAACTATAAGATTAACCATCAATTCCTAACTTTGGAAGACAAGATTTCTATAGTAGAAGCTTTAAAGAATATAAATAGATTTTTAGATAATAAACAAGTTGAATTAGCAATAGAGAAGATAAAGAGTATAGTACCAAAGGAGAAGAAAGAGGAGTTTGATTCACATTTTCAGCAGATGGTTATAGATAATTTACCTTGGGGATTTAAAAAATCTGAAAAAGAAAATTTAAAGTATAAAATTATATACGCTGCTGTAGAAAACAAAAAATCTATAGCCTTTGACTATAGAAACTCAAAGGGTGAATATGATTTGAGAGAAGTGGAACCTTTAACTCTTGTTTTTAAAGGTTTTGCATGGTATTTGTTTTCATTTTGCAAATTAAGAAATGACTACAGATTATTTAAGTTATCAAGAATGGATAACTTAAATGTTTTGGAAGAAGAAATCCAGAAAGATAAGATGTCATATGAACAATATGAGAGCTTAGGAAAAAATAAATATGATGAAAATAAACTTACAAGATTGATACTTAAATTTTCAGACAGGGTAAGATATAGAATAGAGGACTGTTTTGATATTTCTGAAATGAAAATTGAAGAAGATGGTAGTGTAATTGTAGATACCCATTTTTTTGAGGACGAATGGGTTTATTCAATGATATTAAGCTACGGAGAATATGTTGAGGTTATTGAACCCTATGGCATAAGAAAAATTATAAAAGATAGGTCTGAAAAAATCTATAAGATATATTCAAACATGACGTAATGGTGTCAAACCCTTAATATATAATACAAGTATAATATGTAGAAAAGGGGAAATGGATTATGGAACAAAAGTATTGTCAAAGCTGCGGGATGCCGATGAGTGAGGAATTTTACGGTACTGAAAGTGATAATAAAAAGAATCAAGAATATTGTATGTATTGTTATGAAAATGGGGCATTTAAACAGCCTAATTTAACTATGGAGCAAATGATAGAAGTATGTGTGCCACATATGAAAAGTAATGGCATGAAGGAAGATGAGGCAAGATTATTAATGAATAGTTGTCTTCCACAGTTAAAAAGATGGAAAAAGGAAGATATGCCAGTAAAGATATTAGAAAAAGATGAAATGTTAATAGTAGGAAAAGAAATACGAACAACTAATATAGATGGGCAGTGTATGAAAGAAATTCCTGAGCTTTGGAAAGAATTTGGATCACAAAAGCTTGGTGACAAAATAGTTAATAAGGTTGAATCTAAATCAATATTAGGAATATATACTGATTATGAAAGTAATGAAAAAGGGGCTTATTCCTTTATTGTTGGGTTTCAGGTTAATAGTGTTGATTCTGTACCGGAAGGAATGGTTAGTAAAGTTATTCCATCTTCAAAATATTATGTTGTAACTGCAAAGGGTAAAATGCCACAGAAAATCGGAGAAGCTTGGGCACAAATATGGAATGCAGGGATTCATAGAACATTTACAAGTGACTTTGAACTATACGACGAAAGATATAATGGTACTGAGAATGCTGAAGTTGATATATATGTATCAATTAGGTGAGGCTTAGTATAGGGTCACAAAGGGAAATTTAACATATCCATACGTATAAGTTAAATTTGAAGTAAGGAACTCTATAAACTCACAGATTGGGGAAGAGAGAGTTTTACTGATGACAGTATTGAATAACATAAGATATTAAATTTATTGTAATAAGGGTTGAGTTTAATGGTAAGAGAAGTAAATGCAAAAAGTATTTTAATAACATATAAAAACCCAAGTGCCTGGTTTGGTGTTAAGTATGGTATGAATATTTATAGAGGATGTCAGCATGGGTGTATATATTGTGATTCACGTAGTGAATGTTATCAAATTGATAAATTTGAAGATATTATAGTTAAAAAAAATGCAGTTGAACTGTTAAAAAAAGAACTTTCACGCAAGAGAATAAAAGGGACAATTGGAACTGGTGCTATGAGTGATCCATATATACCTATTGAAAACCAGTATAAACTTACACAAAAGACACTTCAGGTTATTGCTGATAATAGGTATCCTGTGCATATTACTACAAAAAGTAATCTTATTTTGAGAGATATAGATATACTTCAAGAAATAAGTAATATATATGCTTCTGTTGCAATTACAATAACTACTGCAGATAATTTGCTTGCACAAAAAATAGAGCCAGCGGCACCAGTATCTTCAGATAGATTCAGGGCTATAGGGATACTTTCTACGCTAGGAATAAATGTAGGAATAACTATGATGCCTATATTGCCATTTATTGAGGATAGTGAAAAAAATATAATTGAAATTATAAAAAAAGCAAATGAATATGGAGCTAAATTTATTTATCCTTCCTTTGGTATGACATTAAGGGATAGACAAAGAGATTATTACTATTCAAAGCTAGATGAAATTTTTCCTGGTATGAGAAATAAATATGAAAAAAAGTTTGGAAACTTTTATGGATGTAAAGCTAACAATATGAACAAACTTAAAAATATATTTGATGAAGCCTGTGGAAAATATGGGATTTCTACAAAAATGCCTTCATATAAAAAGAAAATATCTGATGTACAACTGAGTTTTCTAAAATAAGTGTGATGATTAAGTAAAAAATAGTAGCATACATATATATATAATTTGGAACTGTGGATAAATTTGCTTTTATAAAAAGCTATCTGCAGTTCCTTTTTTCTTTTTAATCAAAACACTTTTGAGAATATTATGTTAAGTATTGACAGTGTAATTAATTTAAACTATAGTATAGTTATTACTTAAGTAGTAACTATAGTTTTATTAAAAATATTGAGCAATATTATTCTTATTTTCATTTGATTGGAAAGGAAGATAAAGGTGACAGACGAATCGTTAATTACTAAATTACAAAATTTTGGGTTAAGTCAATATGAAGCAAAGACATATGTAGCGTTATTAAGTATTGGAAAATCCAATGCTTATAATGTAAGTAAAACATCAGGAGTACCTCGTGCACGAATCTATGATACCCTAGAATCTCTTACCACTCGCGGAGTAGTTATGTTTGAAGAAACAAGTGACGGTATAAAAAATTACACTGCTTTACCATCAGCTGTATTTTTAGAACAGGCACGAGAAAAGTGGACTACTACTTATAATGATGTTGAAAAGGAACTTAAAGCCGTAGAATCCCAAGATAAGAAAGAAGATAGCTATGTTTCAACGGTAAAAGGAGAAAAAAATATTTTAGCTTTTTGTAGGAATTTGATATATGGAGCGAAACAAAAGGTAATTGTTTCAATTTGGGACCCCATGTATTCAGAATTACTTGTTGATTTACAAGCTTGTGTTGATAGTGGTTGTAGTGTTCGTGGTATAACTTTTGAAGTTGAAAATCCACTAAGTACTTTAGACAAGCATCGAATCAACAAATCTCATACTAGCATTGATAAGAAGAAATGGTTTATTCTTTCAGTCGATAGTAAGAAATTATTATATGGTCATTCGTCGGAATATAATAGCAATGCTTTTTACACTGATGACCCTACTCATATATATCTACTTGAAGATTATATATTTCATGATGTTTTGGTTAATCGTGTTATTGAAAAAGAAAATAAGCAACAAGAAGCTAATCAAATGATATCTGAGATATTGTCTGAAATGAAAGTTAATTTTTAGTAGCAAAAAATATTCTAATCATTTTAAAAAGATTAAAATTATAAATTTTTATATTTAATACTTAGTTATGGAAAATGTGAAATAATAAGTTAATTAAAAAGAGGAGGAAAGAATAATATGAAGATAGTTAATTTTAAATTAGGAGAACAAATTCGTTTAGGTATTAAGATTGAGCAAGGCATTATCGATGTGGAACAATCCGCCGCGGCTTATTCTCTTGAGGTACCTACTATTATAGAAGATGTTATTGCAGGTGGAGAAAAGAGTTTAGTACAATTAGCTGAATTGGCGAAAAAAGAAGTTGAAATTATTCCAGAAGAAAAGATTGTTTATGCGCCATGTGTAACTAATCCTGAAAAAATCGTTTGTGTTGGTTTAAACTATATGAGTCATGGGGCAGAGTGTAAAATGGATATTCCTACTTCACCAGTCCTATTTAGTAAATTTAATAATGCACTAGCTGCTCATAACCAAATCATTCCGCTTCCAAAACATGCGGAAAAATTTGATTATGAAGCGGAGTTAGTTATTGTCATTGGAAAAGAAGCTGTGAATGTTTCTAAGGAGGATGCTCTTTCTTATGTGTTTGGTTATACTGTTGGAAATGACCTATCTGCTAGGGATCTTCAATTTATTAATGGTCAATGGTTACTAGGTAAGACTTGCGATTACTTTGGTCCTATTGGTCCTTATTTAGTGACAGCTGATGAAGTTGATACTACCAACTTAGATATAAGATGTGAAGTAAATGGAGTTGTTCGTCAATCTGCCAATACCTCTGATATGATTTTTGATTGTGCTACAATTGTAAGCTATGTATCTCAATATATGACTTTAAAACCAGGTGATATTATCTTTTCAGGAACACCTAGTGGCGTGATTTTGGGTTATCCTGAAGATAAACAACAATGGTTGAAATCTGGCGACAAAATTATTGTTTCGATTGAAAAGTTAGGTAGTTTAGTTAATATGTTGGAGTAGATGTTGTAAAATCCCTATATTTATTTTTAGGGGTTTTACTTTTGCAAATAAGTGTAATGATACTGACACTTCTTCGGTAGAGGAAGCAGATTCTTCAATAAATGATAAGGTAAATCATATTATTAGAAAAGAAACTGAGTCTAGTGTGTCGATATGTTAAATATAAAGGTATCAAGAGAATGGGTAAGAATAAGTTGAATAACTTAAGTTAAATACATTTATTTTAAATATCTATGAATACTAGAGATGATACAATAACATTCGTTGCTTGATGAGCGACAAAAAAATGAACAAAAGTTAGCAACTAAAAAGATGTTGACACCAAGTAAATGTTCATGATATTATGTGAAAGCTGTTAAGAACGACAGAAAATAAAAAATGTTTCGAATGTTCTTGACAAGATAAAATAAGCATGATAAACTGAGTAAGCTGTCGAGATGAGTCGACATGATCCTTGAAAATTAAACAGAGGTTAAAAGTCAAAATGACTTTTATTAAATAAACTAAACCAGCAATTCTTTTGAACTACTTGTTAGTAGTCAAAAACAACAGTAATGAGCATTCAAACTTTAAAATTGAGAGTTTGATCCTGGCTCAGGACGAACGCTGGCGGCGTGCCTAACACATGCAAGTCGAGCGATGAAGCCCTTCGGGGTGGATTAGCGGCGGACGGGTGAGTAA
>Ga0183101_1000620_pt1 | contig 18250 bp, 15 predicted proteins | sample Biomet3_FD_127790 | JGI IMG/M metagenome (GOLD analysis project Ga0183101, IMG submission 127790) | Microbial communities from bioreactor (seeded with sewage sludge) at LBNL, California, USA - Biofuel metagenome 3 | ecosystem: Engineered > Bioreactor > Anaerobic > Unclassified ...
CGGTATCATTAAAATAATGGTACAAATATGTCTTACCTCTAAGATTATAAATGAAAGTTTCTCCAGTATATGCTTCTTGACCCATTACTCTATCATGAATACTTATTGTATCCATTTTATTGGTTGAAAAATTATATGCCAGTACATCCGGAGATACACTATTCGCAAAAGATGTATAATAAATTTTATTATTATGGAATGCTATCCGATTTAAAGAATAATCCTCCGGTAACTTCCAACTGTTGAAAAATTTGCCATTGTAATCAAAGGCGATTAATTTTCGTCCGAAATAGTCAAGAACGTATAAAAGTTTTTGTTCTCTATCTACCTGTATTTGTTCTGCTGCTATATACTCTTTAGGACCTTGCCCCTTTTGACCAATATGTTGAATAAATGATCCGTCCTTTCTAAATTTGTAAACTTGCCTATCTGCAACTATCCAAAAATAATCAATATCTAATATCTGAGAAATTTTATTTAAAAGACAAGAGTCTTTCGTTTCCAAAGGAATAGCAGTTATAGATGCTTTTAAATCTTCTAAATATAGCTTTTCGTGCAAAGGAGAAGAAGATATTTCTTTTAGACTAATTTTTAATAGACCATCAGTTTTTACATGAGTTTGTTTGCAACTTACGCAAAATAGAATCAAAAGAAAACAAAGTACTTTTTTCATGTTCCTCATTTTTATATTAAGATTAAAATCAACTCTGCCAAATACATCTTCGCTTAACTTATAGCGCTTCAGCAATGAATCCTACTTTAAATTTCCAATCTATTTCATCATTGCATATGTATTTATACAAGTCCAAACGTACATAATTTCCTTATAAATGCAATTTAATTTTAATCAATTGATGTTAAATATGCAATCCTGCGGTACATACTACATATATTACAAGGTTCATTCAGCATTCATTGGCTTTCTGTATTTGTAGAAAACAAGTAATAAAAATACAACACATGAAAATCCATAAGAAATTTCTAAAACCAAAAATATTAGATCAAAGTACTTTAAATGTTTTAGATAGTAAAAATAAATCTTTATACCAAAACTCAATCGTGTAATTTCCGCTTGGCCAAAAGCCTTTAGAAGAACCGCCCCAACTTTGAAAAGAATGAGTGTGAATACCTCGTCGCGCATAAAATGATTCAGAGCTGGTAAAGCCGGAAGGAGAAGCTTGATTTCTAACTAATCCAGATGGGGCAAAAAATCTGATATTTAGCGTAATCTTCGTATTATCATCCAGAACATTTGACGAATATGTAATCCTTGGCTGAATATACATTGTAAAATCACTAAAAATATTTTCTCCATAATTTGTTTCAATAGAACCTTTTTCAGTAACATTTGCAACATCTATCTTTGTAATTTCGATAGGAACTTCTTCATCTGCTGTAATGGAATCGGAATCATATTCACCTCTTATAGAATCTCTTAATTCCATTAATTCTTTTTCAGCCCTAAACTTATAATATTTTTCGGATCGAAGAGAAGATTTCAGATTCGCGTTTTCTTTATTTAGAGACTTCAAATCAATCTCTTTTTGCGTTATTTTATTATTTGCTAATTTAAGATTACTACTTGTGATATTTAAAATACCTTTCATAAAAAATAGGCATATAAAGCTAACCACAATAACCAAACAAAGAAAAATAACTTTCAAGTATTGTTTCTTTTTTATCTTCAACGCGTTATACCTTTTCAATAGATCTTCATATTTATTTAAAAGGTCTGTTTTGTCTTTATTGAGCCTTTTGATATTATTCCTATAACTGGAAAAAGATAATGTCTCATAATCCTTTTCTTTATAGATACAAACATAGGAATACTTGCATGAAGCACGGACAATAATATCATTATTATCAGTAACAGAAAAACTTTCATAGTCGTTTTTAGCAATTTCGTAACTAACTGGAGGTAGTTTTGCAACGATGTCGTCCAATGCAGTTACTTCATTTTTAATGGCAATAGCTACACGTTCAACCTCTTGACATTTATCGTTAAGTATGTCGACTGCTGCAATAATATCTCCATTATCATTAAACTGAAGTATCTCACCGCGTGCAACCATATCAGCTATCGCGTTTTCAAATATTAGAAATAGTTTTTCAAATTGAATAAACATGACATCGTTCAACAAAACACTGAATCCTATATATTGAGAAAATGTATCTAATTTATACAAATAAGTGTAATACATTATATTTCCATCTCTGTGAACGACAATTTGTGTTTTAGATCTTGATTTTGAATGGCTATTCTCAAAAATATCATATGCATAATCATTAGGATATTGTGTATAACCATGCCGTAAGGAACCAAACACATATACAGAATTATTCATACTAACTTCAATTTAGGATTGAGCGTTTCTTTATCATTATCAATAGCAATATGATTTGAATCATTGCAAACAAACAATAGTGCAGCTTTATTCATAACACCTAGTTAGCATTCAGGCTTTTCTCTTTTTTTTTCTCTTTTCCAATATAATACGAAATATTAACTTTGCTTTCAATAGGTTTGATCTTAATTACATTGTTGTCATCCGAATATGTTATCAGGCATCCTTCAATCCTCCATGAACCATTTGAGACACCATTTTCGGCCTTCACTTCATATATATTTTGTTTTTTTAAATCATCCCCATCATTCCCTACGATATTAATGTTTATATCTTTTTCAATATTAGTATTACTCATCTGAATATCACTATGGACCTTTTGAGTGTCTTGAGGTATTGAATACAATGCCTCATTAGGTGACCCCTGTTTTTCCGTATCACCGAATGGTAATTTATTTCGGAAAGAATAGAGAAGTACTGTCAAGCTTATCACTACAAATAAAGCAATAAACAAAAAAAGATGTTTTCTTACCAGCTCAATATTAAAAACTTTTTTTTTAGGTATTTTCTGTCCAGATGTGTCAGGCATAATCCGACGTAAAGAATCTGATAATTGAAAAATAGGTTCTTTTATGGTAGAAACGATTTCAGATATATCCTTACTTTGTCCTACACTTTTTAATTCTTCCTTCAATTTCTTTATTTCAACATTAAGTTGATCAATTGACCTATCTCTTTCGGCTAAATCTACTTGAAGTTTCTGAACCTGATCTTGAACGATCATTAACGCATCATTACTTTTCCTCCTGTCTTTTTCGCTAGACTCCAAATAAGACTTCATTTGTTGATCAAATTGTCGATGTAGTTCATTAACTTGAGCTTCAGATTGTTTAATCAATACTTTTTCTTTTTCGGTCGAGTAGTATGGGGAAATTGCAATTTTTCCATACTGCTTAAAAAGAGCATAAAAACGCTCTTGGGTATAGTCATATAAATTACAAGCAAAACCTTTATCCCCAATTTGAAACGAATTATCTAAATTAACGAAATCTTTATTAGTAAAAGCTTTACGCAACATCTGAATTGTTTCAGATCGAATCCCTTCAATATCTTTTGAGGCACTTGCAAAATTAGAAATGATATATTTTATTTTGTTCCCCTCCTTCTTAACTAAGGTTCCCATTACGAAAACATTGTATATTGTATCGAGAATTCGAAACATATTTACAATGTCTATACAATAGGCGTCCAATCTCAGAGAAATGCCAAAATATGAGCCCGGGCGACCTTCACTATCAATGACATCCTTATATACTAAATAGTTATAATAGCAAAAAGACTTATTTTCCAAAGACCGTTTTTGAATAAGGAATTTTACTTCATCAGCACTATGATCATAGAAAAGATCAAAATAAGGCTGCTCTGTTTTAATCCCCCAAAAATCTTGACCATGAGGGACCCCATGTATAAATAATTCAACATTCATAACATTAACCCCTTATGCATTTAAGAAAGATTTCCCATAACTTATAAGGATATTCATCAGGGCCCTGTTCAAAAGTAACCGTACCATCAGCCGCTTTAGGAAAATCTCCTGTTTGAAATCCCACAAAATCAAAGTTATTTTCTTTCCATAATTTAGTGATTGGATTATTATTCTTAAACGGCACAAATACATTTCTATACAAGTCACTAACCTCTTTAAGGGCATAGCGATAATTGATTACTCCGGGACTAAGGACAAGTTCCGTTTTATCAATCTTATTGAAAATAAACACGACCTTGTCTGTTGGCTTCAATCGTTTTTTTAAATCATGGATTTTAGTAACATAATTCATACGAAAATCATTATCCATTCTCATATTTCTATCATCGGGAACAACCATAATAGCCCATATTTTTCGATTCTCACTATTTATGATGCTATAAACAAATTTAGGGAAAAGCCTTGTCGGATCCTTAGGATCAATATATTCTTCACCAGGGCCTTCCAGTATTTGACATATTGGTTTACCGCCTTTCAACACTTTAACAAGCATGAAATTAATTTTACTCGTTGATTCAGCAGCATTATCACTATTAATCATCGAATTAAAATCATTACACATTTGGCTATAATGGCTGTCGTATGAAGGACGAAATGATGTTATTGGCTGGACTGTATAGTTTTTTCCTTGCAAATATCTTGTCAAGCGGACCAGAGTCATCGTTTTTCCACAAGAAGGAGGGCCAAATAAAACAATTACAGGCGTTTCTTTATCTACTACTTCCACTCTAATTTTATTGGGATCTTTGATTTCCTCTATACTTAACCCACTTCTTTCATCTTGTATGCTTGAAGACACATCGGATGAAGATAGAACGATAGAATTATCTTCTTCTTTTGGTTTATCTTCATGATTTGAAGAACCAAAATCAATATCTGCCATATCAGTAAAATTTTATTGTTTGTCTTATCAATATTATATCTTCCTAAAAGCTAAATCAAAAAATATAAATGCGGCTATATCTACAAGTATAGAGATTATAATCCAAAAAGCAAATCCATGACCGGCAAAATCTCCTTTAATAAAATCTTCCCAAACATCAAAAACACTAATCATTCGCTTAACCTTTGTAACAGGATTATCAGCAGTATAGTTTGCTTCATCTGTTTTGGATCCGAAATTCACAAACTCCCGATTTTTCTTTATTGTATTATACCCTGTATTAAGTTTATCACATATACCTTTTATGTCACTGGCTTTATTAAGATCTATAGTTCCATTATCAATATATTTCTTAACAAGAGCGAGATTCTCATCGTCACGCTGTACATCTTTGAGATTGTCCGGGTTTGGAGTAATAATACTTTTCGTTATATTTGAAGCTTTAGAGTCTGCCAAAATGTAAATTTTAGTACGATATGCATCAACTAATTTTTCCCTGTCTTGCCTGGAAGTTCCTCTATATGTTAAAGGCTCAATCTTATCAACTCCGAGCAGCACAGCAAATTTTCTTAATATTTCTTTTGACTTAGGGCCAAAACCGGGATTTGCTTCGTTTTCAATTTCAGATTTAAATTCTCCAAGAAGGACATCTACGCTATTCTTTAATTTATTCACTTTAATAGCGGCCTGATTTGTATTATTTGTATTATTTTTAATTTGTCCCAGATAACCACGAGTTGTTGATATATCTGTAGTCACCTTATCATTAATAACTGTACGATAAAAAAATGTATGTGTATTAGTAGGCACACTAAATATAAGCCAAAAAGCAATCACAAATATAATGCCACCAATTAAATGCAATCCACGTTTTTCCAAATATATATTTTGATTAAGACTATCAACAATCATTTTGGTTCCTAACGATGCAATAAGAAAAAAACCTACTGCTATTATCCAACACATTATTACCGGCCATGAGGACAAAAGCAAGTGTAAAGATTCAGCTGTTGCCCAACAACTCACAGCAGCAAACGCAAAATAAGCCACTGTCCACACAATCTTCAAATAATTGTTCTTTTCCATAATATCAAAGGAGGGTTCTATTAATTAAAAGTAGATAAGGAAAAAGAACCCTGCTTTAAATTCCCAATCTATTTTTATTATTGCATATGTATTTATATAAATCCAAACATACAAAAATATTTTCACAAATATAATTGACTTTAAATTTATTGATGTTCAATTTGCAAAGTTTATAATAAATTGTCATAACTAAGAAAATGATATATAACGACAATCTCTGATAATCATCAAATTGCCACTTCCCAAAAAAAGGAAAAATAATTATAGAAAACAAACATTGAGAGCAGATAAAAAAATTGGACTACTACAGATATGCTGAACGCGTTACATTTTTTTGCTGAGAGGAAGGAAATAAAAAAGCTCTGAAAAATTAACTTCAGAGCTTTTTATCATGTTTTGCGGTGCGTATGGGACTCGGACCCATGACCCCATGCGTGACAGGCATGTATTCTAACCAGCTGAACTAACGCACCAAATATGTTCGTTTTTCAAATGCGGTGCAAAGATAGGCATTATTCCAAATAATACAACACTTTTATTGAAAAAGATTACCTCCGAACAAATATTTTCATACTTTTGCCTGGTAAAACGAACTATAATAATGAAGAATACTCCAGTAAACTATCAGATAGCCAAACAAATCATCGAAAGCTATCACCTGCCTGATTTTGGAAAGGCAACCATACGTGAAGTCGTAGCCATATCAACACAGTTGGAACAAGAGACAAAGACCGAGTTTATCCACATGGAAATGGGTGTCCCCGGATTAAAGCCGGCTCAAGTAGGCATTGATGCTGAAATAAAAGCCTTACGCGACGGTGTTGCCTCCATATATCCAAACATCAACGGGACTCCGGAAGTGAAAAATGAAGCATCGCGTTTCATCAAAGCATTCATCAATATTGATATCGATCCTGAATGTTGCGTTCCTGTTACCGGTTCAATGCAAGGTACTTATGCTTCATTTCTGACCAGCGGACAGTGTACGCCCGGCAAAGATACGATCTTATTTATAGATCCCGGATTTCCGGTTCAGAAGCAACAGATCGTCGTGATGGGTTACAAATATGCGTCGTTCGACGTATATGAATACCGTGGCGAAAAGCTCCGTTCCGCATTGGAAGAATATCTTTCAAAAGGAAATATTGCCGCCATGATTTATTCGAATCCGAACAATCCGGCATGGTTTTGCCTGACTGAAGAAGAACTGAAAATTATTGGTGAGATGGCAAACAAATATGACACGATTGTTATCGAAGACCTCGCCTACTTCGCTATGGATTTCCGCAAAGATCTGGGAACGCCCTTCAAACCACCTTATCAGGCAACGGTTGCACATTATACGGACAATTATATCCTTCAGATTTCCGGTTCGAAAGCCTTCAGTTATGCCGGACAACGAATCGGCGTAACGGCAATGTCTAATAAGCTGTATCATAGAGTTTATCCGGGTCTGACTGCCCGTTATGGCGGCGGAACATTCGGTACGGTATATATCCATCGTGTACTTTATGCGCTCTCTTCCGGGACTAGCCACTCGGCGCAATGCGCTCTGGCAGCTATGTTTAAAGCGGCTTCCGACGGCACATTCGACTTCGTTTCCGAAATAAAGGAATACGGTCGTCGCGCAAACAAGCTAAAAAAAATCTTCACCAGCCACGGTTTCAATATTGTGTATGATCATGATCTTGACCAGCCTGTAGCCGACGGATTTTATTTTACCATCGGATATAAGGGAATGACGGGAAGCGAACTGATGGAAGAACTGATATATTATGGCGTAAGTGCGATCTCACTAAGTACCACAGGAAGTCATCAGCAAGGTTTGCGTATATGTACCTCATTTATCAAGGATCACCAGTATAATCTCCTTGAGGAACGACTGACGCTTTTCGAAGAAAATCAAAAAGTATAATCCAGAAATCAGCTTGGTTTTTAGTATTGTTAACACTAAAAACCAAGCTAAATATTTGTATAATAAGGATAAAAGCAATATATTGTCGCCATATATAGAAAAGAATACCAATAATCATGACGACATACGACAACATATTCAAGATCAAACATAACAACATCCTTCCCAAACAAGGGAGTATACTCATTTCTGAACCATTCCTGCAAGATACTTATTTTCAACGTTCTGTCGTATTGTTGATCGATCACAATGATGAAGGTTCAATGGGATTGGTTTTGAATAAGAAAACGAAACTGATTGTAAGCGATTTCTTTCCCGAACTAAAAACATACAAAGAAATTTCTATATTCTTGGGAGGTCCTGTTTTCCCCAACCGTTTATTTTTTATTCATTCCTTAGGGCAAAAGATTATTCCTGAATCTATACAAATTGACAATAGCCTCTATTTTGACGGCGATTTCAAAGCTATCAAACAATATATTCTCGACGGACAAACCATTGAAGGAAAAGTTAAATTCTTTCTGGGTTATTCCGGTTGGACCAAAGGACAACTTGTAAACGAAATCATAGAAAACTCATGGCTCGTAAGCCGGGCTGATCATACAACATTACTCGCTGCCGAAGGAGATGAATTTTGGAAAAGCAGTCTGGAATCCCTAGGTAACGGGTATGAAACATGGGCCAATTATCCGAAAGATCCGTATCTGAATTAATCATTCACCTTATTTGCATTAATTTTTTGCAGAATAACAACATCCGAAAATCCATTTTCGAATGCCAACCAGTCATGTAGCGTTCCCGAAATTGAATAACCACGGCTCAAAAAAAGCTTTTTACTCGCTTCATTATTAATATTGGCATACGCATAAAGCATATGCAACCGGAAAAATGAAAATGCATAATGTTCCAACAACGACAAAGCTTCGGAAGCAATGCCTCGCTGCTGATAATCCGAATCAACAAGGATTCCCACACCGGCACGAAGATGGTAAGGATCAAAATCGTACAAATCAACAGAACCTACCGTTTTCCTGTCGGTGAGCCATTCAATCATCAATCGCAACTGTTTCAATTCATAAATGTCACAATGAGATTTTTCAATATATTTTTTCAGCTGATAGCGCGAATATGGAGCCAGTGTTGAGCCAAAACCCCACCATTCGGAGTTATTTTCCCAACGATAAAACAACTCCAGATCCTCCGGTTCGACAGCACGCAAGCGTATATTTTTACCTTCTAAAAATTCCATCCGACTTATCCGATGATTTGTTGAGTATCTCTATTATATATATGATAAGTAATCTTTTTGTTCGGCGATTTGTCCATCATCAAAAGAACTTGTTCAAAACGGACATCAGGAACACAGAAAACATAATCAGTAAAACACTTCATCTGATTGCGACGGCAAAAAGCATTCATGACATGCTCTTCGTTCAAGTTCCACAAATTTACGAACTCCAGTTCAGGCATACGTTTCAAACAGATGGATTTAACTTCAGGCAGATGTTCTTCATAACAGAATACCAGCAGACGGCGATGCTTTATCCGATGCGGCTTCTTCGTCCTGCGCGGGAAAAGAAAAGCAATGATTGCCCTGAAGAAAACAGCGACGGCAATCAGTAAACGCATCCACCAGCCCGAATGGGGATAATATTTGCGATAGAAAATAAGCATTGCGCCATAAAAAGACTTCACATAGCTCAGATCAGCATATCGGGTGCTTTCGCCCTTATAATGCAAGAGTCTTTCCGGAATATAGTAATTCTTATATCCGGCAGCTTGAATCCTGTACGACAAATCAATATCTTCACCGTACATAAAGAACGACTCATCAAGAAGACCTGCTTTATCGAGCGCTTCACGGCGTAGCATCATGAATGCACCTGCCAGCACATCGACCTCATGTTGCTCGTTTTCATCCAGATAAGGTAAATTGTAACGTGAAAAAAGTCTTGAGCCTGGTCGTATTTTTGTGAGTCCGAATATTTTGCAAAACGACACCCAGGGTGTCGGAAAGCTACGTTTGCTCTCAGGCAAAAAAACGCCATGGCCATCCAGCATCTTCACCCCTGCGGCTCCGGCTTCAGGATGTTCGTCCATGAAAAAAACGAGCGTACGAAGACTCTCCTCACCTACAACCGTATCGGGATTGAGTAGTAAGATATACTCGCCTGAACTCCGAGCAATAGCTTGATTGTTTGCACACGCAAAACCAGGATTGTCGCAGTTCTCAATGAAAGTGACTTCCGGGAAACGCGGCTTCAGATATTCCATCGAGCCGTCGGTGGAATGATTGTCGACAACAAACACTTCAGCTTCGAGTCCGGAAATCGCATTCTTTACAGAACACAAACACTGCTCAAGATAGTATTTGACGTTATAATTGACTATGACTATTGAAATTTTCATACTTAAATTTTTATCGAATCATTGAAACTGGTGCGGTTCAGAATGGAACGTCCCAGCGTTACTTCATCGGCATACTCAATCTCATCACCAATAGAAACGCCGCGGGCAATGACCGACACTTTTATTTCGTAAGGCATAAGTTTACGGTGAATAAAGAAATTGGTCGTATCCCCTTCCATCGTTGTACTCAATGCCAAAACAACCTCTTTGATGCTGCCTTCGGCCACCCGGTTCACCAGACTATCGATCTGCAGATCTGCCGGTCCGATGCCATCAATAGGCGAAATGATTCCTCCCAGCACATGATATATACCTCTGAACTGTCCGGTATTTTCGATAGCCATCACTTCTCTAATATTCTCCACAACACACACGATGGAATGGTCGCGGTTCGAATCGCCGCATATACTGCACACTTCATCGTCGCAAATATTATGACAGACTTTACAGTATTTCACATCCTTACGCAGATCGACCAGCGATGAAGCAAAACGCTCAACCGAGCCAACATCCTGCCGAAGCATATACAAAGCCAGTCGCAATGCCGTTTTACGTCCTACTCCCGGAAGTGTAGAAAGCTCATTGACCGCATTCTCTAATAATAATGACGGAAATCTTTGTTCCATACTCAACTTTTTTCCTTTGAGGGACAAATATACAAAAAAGCTCCGGAATACACTAACAAAAAGAAATGAGCGAAACTGAACGGGTTCGGAAGAGCAAAATTTGCGCCAGATGATAACAGAGACAGCACACAATATTTCAATTCCAAAGAACGAAAGCTTTGATTATAATAATTTATTATGTAGCTTTGCGAAGCATATAATAACAAACTTAATATAAACCAATAAAAATATACGCCGTGGAAAAAGAGGAGGAGAAAATTACCGGATTACCTGAAAATGCCTATCGCGAATTAAAAGAAGGAGAGACATATAAGCCTATTATGTCTCCAAACAAAGAATATAAGGAAGTGACCTGGTGGTCAGTATTATGGGGACTGCTGATGGCTGTCCTGTTTAGTGCTGCTGCCGCATTTCTCGGATTGAAGGTAGGACAGGTATTCGAAGCTGCCATTCCTATAGCCATCATAGCCGTAGGCCTCTCCAACGGATTTAAACGAAAAAACGCTTTAGGCGAAAATGTCATCATACAATCTATCGGCGCCAACAGTGGCGTGATTGTGGCAGGCGCTATATTTACACTTCCGGCGTTATATATTCTGCAGGACAAATACCCTGAGATATCAGTCAACTTTTTCGAAGTATTCATGAGTTCGCTGATAGGCGGCATTCTGGGAATACTCCTTCTGATCCCGTTCCGTAAATACTTCGTATCGACCATGCATGGCAAATATCCTTTCCCTGAAGCCACAGCCACCACGCAAGTGCTGGTGTCCGGCGAAAAGGGAGGCAATCAGGCCAAGCCCTTGATTTATGCCGGACTGATCGGCGGAATATATGACTTCATCGTTGCCACCTTCGGTTGGTGGAGCGAGACTGTAAGTACACGCGTCGTTGGTTTGGGAGAAATGCTGGCTGAGAAAGTAAAACTCGTATTCAAAGTCAATACCGGAGCCGCTGTTTTAGGTCTGGGCTATATTATCGGGTTGAAATATTCAGCAATCATTTGTGCAGGTTCGTTTCTTGTTTGGTTTATCATCGTCCCGCTTATGTCGGCTGTTTTCGGCAACGATGTTCTGACTTTCGGTAACGCAGCCATCACCGCTACGGTGGGTAGCATGAGCGCTGAAGAAATATTTACCACTTATGCGCGTCACATCGGCATCGGAGGCATCGCTACCGCCGGCGTTATAGGCATTATCAAATCATGGGGCATCATAAAAAGCGCTGTCGGACTGGCTTCCAAAGAGCTTAAAGGCAGTAAAGCCGGTACAGATCAAAATATGATCCGGACGCAAAAAGATCTTTCCATGAAAGTAATAGCATTCGGATTATTCGCCGCGCTGATAGTCATGTTTCTGTTCTTCTGGCTAGGCGTGTTGGATAACTGGTATTACGCTGCCATTGGTCTACTGCTGGTCGGCATCATCGCATTCCTGTTTACGACAGTTGCGGCAAATGCCATTGCTATCGTTGGAACAAACCCTGTATCCGGTATGACATTGATGACACTTATTCTTTCATCTATTATTCTGGTGGCCGTTGGTCTGAAAGGAACAGCAGGAATGGTTTCGGCTCTGATCATCGGAGGTGTCGTTTGTACGGCTTTGTCCATGGCCGGTGGTTTTATCACCGACCTGAAAATCGGATATTGGCTAGGAAGCACGCCGAAAAAGCAGGAAAGCTGGAAATTTCTGGGCACCCTGGTATCGGCAGCCACAGTAGGCTTTGTTATCCTGATATTGAATCAGACCTACGGTTTCACTACCGGGCAACTGGCAGCTCCGCAGGCAAACGCCATGGCAGCCGTCATCGAACCGCTGATGAGCGGATCGGGTGCACCCTGGGTATTATACGCCATAGGTGCAGCAATAGCCATAATCCTAAACTTCTGCAAAGTGCCCGCGTTGGCTTTTGCATTGGGAATGTTCATACCTATACAGCTGAACACCCCGTTGCTTATAGGCGGAGCCATCAGCTGGTATGTGGGGAGCCGCAGCAAAGACAAAGCATTAAACAATGCCCGTATTGAAAAAGGCACGCTACTTGCATCGGGATTCATTGCCGGAGGCGCCTTGATGGGAGTCGTAAGTGCAGGCTTACGTTTTGCGGGACTGAACATAATAAATGAAGAATGGTTTGAGAGCAATCCGGCACAAATCATTGCCTTACTCGTATACATCGCACTGATAGCGTATTTAGCGATCAGCTCATTAAAAACAAAAAAGGAGGAAAAATAATGGAAGCACCTGTAGTTAATGTAGGTATCATGACGGAGAAAGCCATCTCTTTCGTTTTTCACGGAGAATATGTCCACACCGAAACCGGTTCATTTCTGAAAGACGAACAACGCGTGATATGCATCAACGGACAGCTGATGTTCAACGGAAAACGATACAATGAAATATTTTTTGAACCGGTAACACCTGATTCATTCTTCGAACTGAAAGCCGTCACTATCGGCATTCAATTTCATTGGGAGCGACAGGAAGATCAAAGTTTCAAAGGTGCGCTTAACCTGATTGCTACAAAAAAAGGAATTTTAGCTATCAATCAGGTCGATGCAGAAGAGTATCTGGCAAGTGTCATCTCTTCGGAGATGAAACCGACAGCGCCGAAAGAATTCCTCAAAGCACATGTAGTTATATCCAGAAGTTGGTTGTTTTCGCAAGTAGAACAGAAGCGGGAACACAAACAGGAAAAAAGAAAATATAAGAATATTACACGTGACAACGAGCAACTGATCCGCTGGTATGATCATGAAGATCATGAACTGTTCGATGTCTGTGCCGACGACCATTGCCAGAGATATCAGGGAATGACACGTATCATCTCGCCAAACGTGATGAATATTATCAACGAGACACGCGGCGAAGTTCTGGTTGAAGACAATAAAATCTGCGACACACGCTTCTCAAAATGCTGCGGTGGAGTAACCGAACTATTCGAAAACTGTTGGGAGCCGGTTCACCACCCTTATCTGACGACTTTATACGACGGTCAATCAGAAGAGCTTCCGGATCTCACTATCGAAAAAGAGGCTGATTCGTGGATACGAACGTCGCCTCCAGCTTATTGCAACAGCAGTAATCATGCTATCCTGGAGCAGGTATTGAACGACTATGATAATGAAACAACCGATTTCTACCGTTGGAAAGTCGTATATACACAAACACAACTTTCCGAACTCGTTTATCGCAAGAGCGGCATTTATTTTGGCGAGATTCTCGATTTAGTCCCGCTCGAAAGAGGCACTTCCGGCCGGATTGTCAGACTCAAAATTATAGGAACTCATAACTCCTTTATCATCGGAAAAGAATTGGAAATAAGACGAACATTATCGGAAACGCATCTTTATAGTTCGGCCTTCGTTGTCGACAAACGCAACATCCAGAATAACGTTCCTCAGGCATTCGTTCTGACAGGTGCCGGTTGGGGTCATGGCGTCGGACTCTGCCAGATCGGTGCTGCCGTGATGAGTACGCAAGGTTTCGATTATAAACAAATCCTTGAACATTATTTTCCCGGAACGGAAATAGAAAAGAGGTATTAAAAACAACATCAACATGGAAATTAAAAGCGCAACATTTGAAATAAGCAATACAGACGTCACAAAATGCCCTCCGGGAAACAAACCCGAATATGCATTTGTCGGACGAAGCAATGTAGGCAAATCTTCTCTTATTAATATGATAACGGGAAGAAAAGCACTTGCACTTACATCACAAAAGCCTGGAAAGACAACACTTATAAACCATTTTCTTATTAACGATGAATGGTATCTGGTGGATCTTCCCGGCTATGGATTTGCACAAAGAGCAAAAAGCGAACGTGAGAAAATATGGTCGGTCATTAATAATTATATTCAAAACCGCGAACAGCTCACTAATCTGTTCGTACTCCTCGACAGCCGCCTCGAACCACAAAAAATTGATCTGCAATTTATGGAAAAACTAGGTGAAGATGGTATTCCATTCTCGATCATATTTACAAAAGCCGACAAGCTTAGCAAGAGTAAACTAGCGGAGAATATTAATAATTATAAGAGTAAACTGCTGGAGACATGGGAAGAACTGCCTCCCGTATTTATTACCTCCGCTGAAAAAAAAGACGGTCGCGAAGAAGTACTGAATTATATCGACGAAATAAACAAAAGCTTATAAAGCGACGAATAGGAAAGATTTTTACTATCTTTGTAGCTGATTTCAGAGAATAATTAGAAAAGAAAATCAATGGCTAAAATTACGAAAGAAGAGGCGCTTCGGTATCATTCCGAAGGAAAGCCGGGAAAGATAGAAGTAGTTCCCACAAAACCGTACAGTACACAAAATGATTTGTCGCTGGCTTATTCACCGGGTGTGGCAGAACCTTGTCTGGAGATAGAAAAAAATCCCTTGGATTCATATAAATATACATCTAAAGGGAATCTTGTAGCCGTCATTTCTAACGGGACAGCTGTGTTAGGCTTGGGGAATATCGGGGCGCTGGCCGGAAAACCGGTGATGGAAGGCAAAGGGCTGTTGTTCAAAATATTTGCCGGAATAGATGTATTCGATATCGAAGTTGATGAAAAAGATCCTGAAAAGTTTATACAAACAGTAAAAGCCATATCTCCTACTTTTGGAGGTATCAATCTGGAGGATATCAAAGCGCCTGAATGCTTTGAAATTGAAAAACGACTGAAAGCAGAACTGAATATTCCGGTTATGCACGACGACCAGCATGGAACAGCTATCATTTCGGCTGCCGGACTGCTGAATGCATTGGAAATATCGGGCAAAAAGATAGATGAGATAAAACTTGTTGTCAACGGTGCGGGAGCTGCATCGATCTCTTGTACGCGACTCTATGTTTCATTAGGTGTGCGCAAAGAGAACATCATCATGTGCGACAGTAAAGGCGTCTTGTCCATACACCGTTCAGACCTGAACGAGCAAAAGAAAGAATTTGCTACCGAGAGAGATATTAAAACACTGGAGGAAGCTATGGTCGGAGCAGATATGTTCCTTGGACTTTCGGTTGCTGATGTATTAACACAAGACATGGTACGTTCGATGAGCGAGAACCCGATTGTGTTCGCACTGGCCAATCCGAATCCGGAAATTTCTTATGCCGACGCAATGGCTTCGCGCAAAGACATTATTTTTGCTACAGGGCGTTCGGACTATCCAAACCAAATTAATAATGTATTGGGATTCCCGTATATCTTCCGCGGCGCTTTGGATACACATGCCAAAGCCATCAACGAAGAGATGAAACGTGCAGCTGTATTTGCTATCGCCGAACTAGCTAAAGAGCCTGTTCCCGATGTAGTTAATGCAGCCTACAAATTAAAACGCACTGTCTTTGGGCGTGATTATATATTGCCAAAGGCTCTTGACCCCCGTCTTCTGACGCGCGTATCGTGTGCTGTTGCCAAAGCGGCTATCAAATCGGGTGTGTCACGCAAAACAATTACCGACTGGGAAAGCTACGCAAAACATTTGCGTGAAATGATGGGGTATGATAATAAGTTACTCCGCCGTTTTACAGATATGGCAAAAGCCAATCCGAAACGTGTTGTATTTGCTGAAGCCAATCATATCAATATGCTTAAAGCGGCTGTTGAAGCCAAAACTGAAGGAATCTGCATACCGATCCTGCTTGGTAATGAAGAGCGTTTGCAAAAACTGGCTGCCGAAGAGAATATCAGTCTCGAAGGCATTGAAATCGTCAATATGCGTCACGACCGTGAATCGGATCGCCGATACAGATACGGACGTATCCTTTCAGATCGTAAGGCTCGCGAAGGTGTAACTTATGCCGAAGCTTGCGAAAAAATGGTTAACCGTAATGCTTTCGGAATGATGATGGTCGCTACAGGCGATGCTGATGCATTCATCACAGGTGTTTACAGCCGCTATTCGGAAGTAACAAAACTGGCAGAACAAATCATCGGCATCCGTCCGTCATATAACCATTTCGGAGCAATAAATATTGTCACATGCAAAAAAGGGACATTCTTTATTGCCGATACACTGATCAATCGACATCCTTCAACGGAAGTACTGATTGATCTGGCAAGACTGACAAACGATGCTGTGAAGTTTTTCGCAACTGATCCTGTCATAGCCATGCTATCGTATTCGAACTTCGGCGCCGACCAACAGGGAAGTCCGCAGAAAGTACACGATGCTATTGATTATGTGCACAAAAACTATCCGCAGATAATGATAGACGGTGAAATGCAAGTTCATTTTGCATTAGACCAGAAACTACGTGATGAGATGTATCCTTTCAACACATTAAAGGGAAAAGATGTCAACACGCTGCTGTTTCCGAATCTGAGTTCAGCCAATAGTGCCTATCAGTTGCTTGATAAACTGGGGATTACTGAATCGATAGGTCCGATCCAGATGGGCTTGAACAAACCGATACATTTTACAGATGTAGAAAGCTCTACACGCGACATTCTTAATTTGACGACTGTAGCTGTGGTTGATGCTATAGTTCAGGAACAAATAGACAAACAGAACAATAAATAAACGATTGTATTTTATTCATCCGATTGCATGATAATTTGTAATCTCAAATGAAAAAAAAGAGACTTTTTGTTTGCAGTTATAAAAAATGCGCTAACTTTGCAGCGTAAAAAATAGAGAAATGAATCGATTTTACTTTACATATTACTTTTATTACTTTTACTTTAGCAAGGTGAAGGCAGGAGTTTGTATGTAAAGAATAAAAAATTGAACAGTCGTATCAATAATGAAATATATAAAGTCCTGCCGTAAACGGTGGGACTTTTTTATTTCCATTAAGTACAAACAATCACAAGAACAAAAAGAAAAAAATAACAAAGATGAAGAGAAAAGTAGCCATTCAAGGCATAGCCGGTTCATATCACGATATAGCTGCCCACAACTATTTCGAAGGTGATGAAATAGAACTTATCGGATGTAACACCTTTAAGGAAGTAATAGCAGCCATCAAGAAAGATCCGTCCGTTTTGGGAATTATGGCAATAGAAAACACAATTGCCGGAAGTTTACTCCAAAATCATGTGCTGATCAAAGAAAGTGGCGTCAACATCATCGGCGAATATAAATTACGTATCTCCCACTCGCTTGTAGCTCTTCCTGGAACAAGTATTCATGACATTAAAGAGGTCAATTCGCATCCAATAGCATTGATGCAGTGTGCTGAGTTTCTCGATACATTACCAAATGCCAAACTGGTTGAAAAAGAAGATACGGCTTTAAGCGCAAAATGGATTGCTGAGAATCGTCTGATTGGACATGCTGCTATCTGTGGAAAAATGGCTGCTCAAATCTACAATATGGAGATTCTGGCAGAAGGCATTGAAACAAACAAACGAAACTTTACTCGATTCCTCGCTATTGCAGATCCTTGGATTGCCGACGAAATGATGCGTGATGAGACCAAAAACAAATCTTCACTTGT
>Ga0183101_1000051_pt21 | contig 18235 bp, 16 predicted proteins | sample Biomet3_FD_127790 | JGI IMG/M metagenome (GOLD analysis project Ga0183101, IMG submission 127790) | Microbial communities from bioreactor (seeded with sewage sludge) at LBNL, California, USA - Biofuel metagenome 3 | ecosystem: Engineered > Bioreactor > Anaerobic > Unclassified ...
GGCACGAACCCAACGATACGTGACACTGCCGCCAAGGGGCCCGCAAACCGGGCTTGGGGGCTGCGGCGCCCTTTTTCCATATAAGGAAGGGTTTATGTGCCTGGAAGACAGCCAACGGCAAGGCATGGTTTTTAATGTGCAAAAGTACTCGGTCCATGACGGCCCCGGCATACGGACCATCATTTTTCTCAAGGGCTGCGCGCTTTCCTGCCGCTGGTGCAGCAACCCGGAATCGCAGCACAAAGGACCGGAGCTGGCCTTCAACCCCGGCCGCTGCCTGGGCGTTTCCAAGTGCGGGCATTGCATCATGGCCTGCCCCAACGGCTCCATCACGCTGGGCGATGACGACAAGCTGAACATAGACCGCAGCCATTGCGAGGGCTGTACCATGCCCTGCGCCGCCGCCTGCCCTTCGCAGGGTTTGCTGGTTTATGGCAAACAACGTACTGTGGACGACGTGCTGAGCGTTGTGGAGCAGGACATGCCCTTTTATGCCCGTTCGGGCGGGGGGCTCACCCTCTCCGGCGGCGAACCGCTGCTGCAGCATGATTTTGCCCTGGCCCTGCTGCGCGAGGCGCGCGCGCGCCGCATCAGAACGGCGGTGGAAACCTGCGGCATGGTGCCGCCGGAAACCCTGCGTGAGGCCGCGAAATACCTCAACTATGTGCTCTTTGACATCAAGCACATGGACAGCGCGCAGCACGAGGCGCAAACGGGCTTGCCCAATACGCGCATTCTCGATAACTTCCGTATTCTGGCCGAAGAATTTCCTGACCTGCCCGTTCTGGCCCGCACGCCGGTTATTCCCGGCTTCAACGACACGGAAGAGGCCATCGCCGCCATAGCCGCCTTCTTGAAGCCCTACGAGCGCGTGGAATATGAAATGCTGCCCTATCACCGCCTGGGCACGCAAAAATACCACTTTCTCGACAGGCCCGTGCCCATGGGCGATGTGGCGCTGGACAAGGAGCGCATGAGCAAGCTCCAGGCCGTCGCGCAGGGCATATTGGGCGACAGGGTGCGTATTCCGCATTAGTACCGGCTTTGCCGGAGCCGCCGCCGCGCCTGTGCGCGGCGCGCGGTTGCTACCGCAAAGTACCCGCGCTGCCCTGAAAAGCGCTTCCGTTCGAAGACCCTTACCCCGGTTGCAGCCATGGCATGCAAATCATCAGAACTTCTCTCCAAACATGTGGAATCCATCCTCGACGCCCTGCCCGAGGGTGTGTTCATCAGCGACGCTTCGGGCACCAGCCTGCACGTCAACCGCATGTATGAACAGCTGACCGGGCTGAGCCAAGAGCACATTCGGGGCAAAAACGTGCGTGATCTGGTGCAGGAAGGCACCTTCGACTGCATTCTCAACCCGGAGATCGTGCGCACCGGCAGGCCGACAACCCATGTGCAGCAGCTGAAAAACGGCAAAAAGCTCGTGCTCACGGGCTTTCCCGTTTTTGACACCAAGGGCGAGCTTTGCATGGTGGTCACTTTTGCCCGCGACGTAACCCTGTTGGCCCAGTTGCAAAAACAGGTGGCCGGGCAGTGCAAGCTGATCGACCAGATCAACGACCAGCTGGCCTATATGACCCAGGGCAACGCCAAATCGCGCGATCCGGTCTATGCCAGCCGTGCCATGGACGATGTGGTTTCACTGCTGCGCCGCTTTGCCGACACGGACGCCACGGTGCTCATTCTTGGCGAAACCGGCGCGGGCAAGGACGTGTTCGCCCGTTACACCCACGCCCATTCGCCCCGCAGCGATAAAATTCTGCTCAAGGTGGACTGCGGCGGCATTTCTGAATCGCTGACGGAATCTGAACTCTTTGGCTATATGCCGGGCGCGTTTACGGGCGCATCCAACAAGGGCAAGGCCGGCTATTTTGAGATTGCCGACGGCAGCACCATTTTTCTGGACGAAGTGGGCGAGCTGCCGCTCTCCATGCAAACACGCCTGCTGCGCGTGCTTCAGGACGGCGAAATCATGCGCGTGGGCGCTTCCAGCCCGCGCAAGGTGGACGTGCGCATTATCGCGGCCACAAACCGCGACCTGGCCGAAAGCGTGGAGGCGGGCACCTTCCGGCGCGACCTTTACTACCGCCTCAACGTGGCCACGGTGCGCATTCCGCCCCTGCGCGACAGGCAGGAAGACGTGCGCGCCCTGGCGGAACACTACCTCTCCCAATATACCGCCAAATACCACAAGGCCATGGCCTTCATGGACGTGACCCTGGACATCATGACGGCCTATGCCTGGCCGGGCAATGTGCGCGAGCTGCAAAACCTCGTTCACAGCCTCGTGATCACGCTCACCGGCCCGCTTATCTCGCCGCGCGATCTTCCGCCGCAAATATCTGGTTCGGACCGCGACCCCTCCCACTATACGGAAGATATCCTCGCCGCCCGCCGCCCGCTTCGGGAAATCATGAGGGATTTTCTGCTCAAGGCCATTGAGGCGCACGGCTCCGTGCAACGCGTGGCCGAGCTTTTCCACATCAACCGCAGCACGGTGTTCCGCAAGTTGCAGGGCTCCCGGCGGTCCGACTGATGCAGCCCGGCCGCGCCGCACTTTGGCGCACGGCGGCGCTCACCACCCTGTGCATGACGCTGTTTGCCGCCAACTCGCTGCTGTGCCGCTTTGCCCTTGACGCAAGCCGCGCAACGGCCCCTCTCCCCCCCTCAGTCTACACGGCCCTGCGCGTTCTTTCAGGGGCGGCCATGCTCTGGCTGCTCATGGCTTGGCGCGGCGTTCGCCTGCCGCGCGGGGGCAGCTGGAGCGCCGCCTTGGCGCTGTTTGGCTATATGGCGTTTTTTTCCTGGGCCTATGTGCGCATTTCCGCCGCCGCCGGGGCGTTGGTGATCGCCGTTGCCGTGCAGGCGGGCATGCTGGCCGCCGGGCTGCGCCTGGGGCAACGCCCCGGCAAGGCCCAAAGCCTGGGCATTGGCCTTGCCATGGCGGGCCTTGTCTATCTGCTGCTGCCCGGCCTGGACGCGCCCCCGGCCAAGGCCGCCCTCATCATCTGCTGCTCCGGCCTCTGCTGGGCGGCCTACACCGTGTGCGGCAGAAACAACAGCGACCCGGTGGCGGCCACGGCGGGCAACTTTGCGCGCTGCGTTCCGCTGGCCCTTGCGCTGCTGGTCTGGCAAACATGGGATCCCGCCGGAGCCGCCGCGCCCGGCCCCTGGCCATGGCCCGCCGTTGCCGGGGCCCTTGCCGCCGGAGCCCTGGCCTCGGCCCTGGGCTATGTGTTGTGGTATGCCGTTTTGCGGCAGCTCAGCGTGCCTTCCGCCGCTGTCGTGCAACTGAGCGTGCCGCTCATCACCGCCGTTGGCGGCGCGTTGCTGATGGGCGAAGCCCTGAACCTGCGCCTGCTTGTCAGCGCGCTGGCCATTCTTGGCGGCATTTTTTGCGCAACGGCCCTGCCCGCCCTCAGGCGGCGCTGACAGCGCGGCTTCAGCCGCGCTTCTGCCGCATGAACCAGGCGGGCGCAACAGCCACAAAAAACGCCACCGCCACAAACAGAAAACTTTCCCGAAATCCCATGGTCCGCGCCTGGGCGGCGATCATCTGCGAAAAGAACTGATAGGCCTGCGGCGGGCGCAAGGCCTGGGCCAGGTTGTCCAGTTGCCCGCTGCGCACCAGCAGAAAGGAAATGAGGTCAAGCGTGTCGGCGGCGGCGTGCGTGCCGCGCTGCATGGCGTTGAACGCCTGGGCATAAAGTTCCGTTTGCCGTTCAAGATACACGGAAAGCAGGCTCACCCCCAGGGCGCCCCCCAGCTGACGGCTGAAGTTGATGGCCCCCGCCCCCTGCGCCATGTGCTTGGGGTCCAGCAAGCGCAACGAACCGCTGTCCAGCGATGGCAGAATAAGCCCCAGCCCCACGCGCCCCAGCACGATCCAGAGGGCGAAATCCCAAAAATCGGTGGAAACGCCCACATCGGCCATAAGCAGGCTCGACCAGCCAAAGATGGCCAGCCCGGACATGATGAACAGGTAGGGCGGCAGCCTGTCGGCAATGCGCCCGGCCAGCGGCATGACGACGCCCAGCACAAGCACCGCCGGCATGAGCAGCAGGCCCGATTCCGTGGGGCTATACCCCTGAACCATCTGCACAAAAAGGGGAATGAGGTAGGTGGAGCCAAAAAGCCCCATGCCCAAAATAAAGGCCACCACCGATGCGGCCAAAAAACGCGGGTTCAGATAAACGTCGAGCGCCAGCAAGGGGTGGCGGCAGGCGTGTTCGCGCAGGGCAAAGCCAACCCAGGCGCAGGCGCTCAGCACAAAGGCCCCCAGCACATAGGCGGAATCCCAGCCTTCGCGCTGCCCGCCGGAGATGCCCGCCAACAACGCGCCAATGGCCGCGCACAACAACGTGAAGCCCGCCGCGTCAAAGGGGCCAGGCGCGGCGTTTTCCTCGCGCCCCGGCAGAAACGCCAGGGCCAGCGCCATGCTGAGGGCGCAAAAAGGCGGCCCCACCAGAAAAACATAACGCCAGGAATAATTATCGATGAGCAGGCCGCCCACGGTTGGACCCAATGCCGGGGCCAACACAACGCCCAGGCCAAACACGCCCATGGCCAGGCCCCGGTTTTCAGCCCCAAAAACAGAAAAAACCACCACCATGGCCAGGGGTTGCACCAAACCGGCCGCGGCCCCTTGAACGGCGCGCGAAAAAATAAGCATGGAAACGCCGGGGCTGGCGCTGCCCAGCAGCGAAGCGACCAAAAAGGCCGCCATGGCGCACAAATAGGCGCGCCGCACGCCAAAGGACCGCAACGTCCAGTCCGTCGCCAGCATGGAAGCCGTCATGGAGGCCAGAAAAGCCGTGGAGAGCCACTGCACCTGGTCCTGCCCCATGCCGAATTCGCCCATGATGTCGGGCATGGCCACATTAACGATGGTGGACGAAAGCACCGTGGCGATGCAGCCGGACATCACCGCCGCCGTGGCGTACCACTTGTAGGCCGCGCCCCAGCGCCGCGCCTGGGCATCAAAGGCTGGAGCGGTCAATATCCACCTCCACCATCATGCCTGGGCGGAGGGGGTTGTCGTCCGGCTGGTCAACCTTGATGCGCACCGGCACCCGCTGATTGATCTTGGTAAAATTTCCCGAGGGATTGGGGCTGGGCATCAGGGCAAACTGGCTGGTGGCCGCCGTGCCGATGCGCTCCACATGCCCATTGAACACGCGGTCGGGGTAGGCGTCCACGCTCACGCTGACCGTCTGGCCGGGCTTGAGGCCCTCCAGCTTGGTTTCCTTGAGCAGCGCCTCCACCCAAACGGCCTTGGGATCATGCAGCAGCACCAGGCGCTGGCCGGGAATGACATATTCGCCCGGCTCCACAAACTTTTGGTCCACCACGCCGCTGATGGGGCTGCGCACCACGTGGTCCGCCAGGGCCACTTCCTTTTGCCGCAACTGCGCCAGCACTTCCGCGCGCTGGTGCTCCAGCTGGGCCAGCTGACTTTTGAGCGCCCTTGGGTCGCCCTGATGGGCAAGCGCCTGCGCCAATGCCGCCTGCGCCTCGGTCAGCAGGGCCTTGTTCTGGCGAAATTTTTCCTCGGCCTGGTGCAGGGTTGTGCGGTTCTGGTCCCACACCCGCCGGGCAATGGCGTTTTCCGCAATAAGGTTATGCCCGCGCGTAAAGTCGGCCTGCGCCAGCTCCAGCACCGCGCGGCTGGCCCGCAGGGTGGCCTCTACATTGTCGCAGTGCGCCCTGGCCGCGTCGATGGCGCTTTTTGTCGCGCCGTCGCTGACCTCAAACAGGTTTTCCACGCGCTCATGCTCAAGCCGCAGGGCCGCCTCCTTGGCCTTCAGCTCTTCCACCTGCATGGCGGCTTCACGCTGGTCTATGACCACCAGCCGGCTGCCGTCGTCAACGGCGTCGCCGTCCGTTACCTCGCGTTGGGCCACCCAGCCGTCCACCCGGCTGCTGATGGTCACCATGTCGGCCATGACGCGGGCGTCGTTTTCCGTTACATGCCGCAGACTATGCACAAAAACGGCCACCAGGGCCGATGCCGCCAACAGCCCGCCCAGCAGCAAAAGGCGCTTCCGTGTTCGAACCGGAGCCGAAAGCAGGCGGGCCGCCTGCGGAGAAAGGGAAAGGGGCATGAAAGCGGAACTCCTGATCTGCGGGCCGCCGTTCTATCGTGGAACGGCAGCACAAAGGTTGCCCAAAATACTCTCGAGCACGCGGAAAAAGGCATCAAGGTCGGCATCGGAAATGCCCGCCAGCGCTTCGGCGCGCAACACCGCGCCTATGCGCATGATGTCGCTGATCACGCCGTCGGCCTTGGGGGTAAGCCGCACACACCGCGCGCGCCTATCGCCCTCCACGCCCACACGCCGCACAAACTCCATGCGCTCGAGGCCGTCCAAAACACGCACCAGGGTTGGGCCCTCCACACCGACGGAAAGAGCAAGCTCCTTCTGCGGCGCTTCCCCACCCATGCGCGAGAGATGCATGAGCACAAGCCAACGGGCCTGTGTCAGCCCCAGGGGCGAAAGACGTTCATCAAGCCGGGTACGCCACATGCGCGCCGTGCGGCTGAGGGTCATACCCACGATTTCTCTGACGGTGCCGTCCATACGCTTCCTCACTAGGTGCAGTGCTAAATAGTAGTAAGCTATTAAGTTGTCAACTACCAATATTGCCGCTAAGACTAAAAAAGCGGCTTTGCTGTAGGCAACAGACCTCGGCCCGTTGTGCCCGCATCAAAGCCGTCGCCGGTGGCAAGGCCGCGCGCGGTCGCCTTAAAACAAACAATCAAGAAAAAGCTTTGTTCCCACTCCCTGCATGTAGGCCTCGATCTGCACAAGCTCCAGCCGCCGCTCAAGCGCCTTGCGCTCGTGGCGGCAGCCGCACAGCAGGTCTTCCAGCTCGGCCACGTCCAGCACGCCGAAATAATCGCCGAACAGGCGAATATCGACGATAATGCCGTCGCGCACATCCATGTGTACATCAACGACGCCGCCGGGCGTGCGCTTGCTTTGCTCAAAGGCATATTTGGGCGAATACCCGAAATTCCAGTTCCACGAACGGTAGCGTTCTTCGGCCAGGGCCTCGATGGCGGCCGTTTCCTCTGGCAGCAGGTTCGCGTTGTCGGCGGCGGCCCCGCCGGAAACGGAATGCATGAGGTACTCGATAAAACTTTCAACAGCCATGGGGCTGGGCAGAAAGTCCACAATGTTCCCCACCCGCCCGCGCACGCTTTTGACGGATTTATCCTCATATTTTGCCAAATTTGGCTTTAGGGAGGCGGAAACGTCATCCAAGTTGGCCGAAAACAGCAGCGTGCCGTGGTGCAACAGGCGATTGAGGTGCTTGTGCTGGGCATTGCCGGAAATTTTTTTGTCGCCCACCACCATGTCGTTGCGTCCGTTGAATTCGCAGGGCACGCCCAGGCTGTTGAGCGCATCAATGATGGGTTGGGCAAAACGGCGAAAATCCAGCACCCCCCCCTCATCGTTCAAGCTGATGAACGTAAAGTTGATGTTCCCCAGGTCGTGAAACACCGCGCCGCCGCCGGTGAGCCGACGCACCACGGGGATGTTGTGCTGGCGCACATAGTCCACATTAACTTCGGAAAGCGTGTTTTGGTTGCGCCCCACAATGACGGAAGGAGCGTTGCGCCACAACATGAAAACATCCGTACCCGAATTGTTCAGCAGCCACTCTTCCGCCGCCAGGTTGAAAGGCGCATCGGTGCTTGTATTGTAGATAAAACGCATGGTTCCCCCGCAAAACAGCCTGAAGCCCACCGCGCCAGTGCCGCACAGCGCGCCCACCGCGTGCCGAACCCTTCAGCGCGGCGACAAGCCGCCGGGGGGCGCCCCCACCGGCGGCTTGCCTTCAAACAGCATGAAAACCGCTAAAACTTCGGCAGGGTATTGGCCCCGTGGGGCAGCAGCGTGGCCCGCAGATCTTTGCCGTCATTGAGCTTCTTTGACAAAGCCAGGGCTTCGTCCAGCGTTTTGACGATATGGATGCCGGTTTTGGCAAAATCCGCCGCATCCATGGAAGAAACCATGATGAGGTGGTGCTTCTCCGCCGATTCCGCAAACAGGAACCCCACATAACTGCCAATGGAAAAATTGCCGCGCAGGTCTTTTTCCCGCGCTTCCATGGTATCGAAATCACAAATCTGGTGTTGCGTGTCGGGGCTGCCAAACCCTTCGGTGCAGGCCGAAAGAATGATGATGGTGCCGCCCTCGCTCACCACGGCCAGCGCGTTGGCCAAGGTTTTGATGGTCTGGTAGAAATTGATGTCTTTGGGCGCGCCGCCCGCGCTGGCGATAACCAGCGGCGTGCGCTCCGCAACGGCCACGCCGTCGATGGCGTCCACCAGGGCGCAGGCCTCGCGGTGGGCCTTCACCATGTCGCCCGCCACGGCCTTGATGATGTTGTAATTATCGTCCACCACCACGTTCAGCAAAAAGCTGGGCTTGGCCAGCAGCGCGGCTTCTTCAAGATCCGCATGAAAGATGTTGCTGCCTTCCATGTTGGCGCTGCGCACGGCGGCATTGGTGCCGCTGCCAAACCCTTTGTTCAGGGCCAGATTGTGATGCTGCTGCACGGTCTCATAGCTGGCGATGCCGGGCAGCAAATATTTGGGGCCGCCGCCATACCCTGCCAGAAAGTGGTACACAACGCCGCCGGTCAGGATGATGTGGTCGCTTTCCATGGCAACACGGTTGAACCACACTTCCGTGCCGTGGCTGGTCACGCCCGCCTTGACCATATCCGCCGATTCCCGGCACTTGTGGTCAATAACCGGAATGCGGTTATAGATTTCTTCGGAAACAATGGCGATGTGTTCTTCGCGCGACATGGAGCGGTGCGTGCCCGTGGCCGTGAGAATGCGGATATCTTCATCACGAATGCCGCATTTGTTCAGGCGGGCCACCACAGCGGGCACATAAACATTGGGCGACTGCCACAGCCGCGTGGCATCGGGCACCACAATGCAGACCGTCTGGCCAGGCTTGACCATTTCTTCCAGACGGGGCGAACCAATGGGATTGTCCAGGGCCTCGTTGATATGTTCCAGAGCGGTTTTTTGCGGCAGAGAAACGACATTGGAATGCAGTTCCGCCGCGATAAAACTCTCATCAAGCCCCACGGAAAATTCCTTGTCGCCATATTTCATATAATGCTGAACCATGAATCACATCCCGTTGTTATGGTACCATTTTCGCGGTTCTGTTGCGGACCGCGCCTATAGACCACGTTATGCCCTTGGCGGCATTTTGTGAAGCGCGGCGCAACGCTGAACCCCGCCGCCCGGTTACAGCGGCTCCATACGTGCAACTTCGTGGTGGAACACATACGGATCGGGCACAAGATTGAAACGTTCATCACCGGGATAATGCACGGCAAGGGCGTATTCCTCGCCCGCAAAAGCCTTTACGGCGTCAAGCGAAACCCACCATGTGGCAAAGAAAAAATGCTCCCATGCCCCAAAGGACATGCGCTTCACGGCCACGCCCAGGTTCCCGGCAATGCCGCGGGCGTGTTCCTCGCCGGTTTTACGCAGATGCTCCGCAAAAGCATCGCCTTTTTCAAGAGGCACGCAACCGTGCCAAGTGCGAACGACCATACTTGTTCCCTCCGCTCGCCGCCGTAGCCTTGCCAGCACAGCACTTGCTAACGATTCGGCTTTATATTATATAAAAAAATTCGCATTAATTTAAGTTGTTAGAGAAGTCCCGCACGGAACGTCCCTCGCGTGCGCGTCTTCAACTGTTTTTCGGGACATCTTTCGGCATTATCACATCGCTTCGCCCCGGCCTTCAGCTCCCTCCCTCCCTGTCCGCCTTCAGAACGATTTTATGCCGCCACGCGGAGCTTGACATGATCGGACCTATTGTGGACAGCGCTGGACTCTTCTTCGGCGGTGTCATCGGCGTCATTTTTGCCGACGCCTTTCCCGAACGGCTCAAAAAAACGCTGCCGTCCATTTTCGGCATCATCACCCTGTGCCTTGGGGCCACCCTTGTGGGCAAGGCCGCGGCCCTTCCCGTTGTGACCGTATCATTGATACTGGGCACCATGGTTGGCGAAATGCTCTATGCCGAGGCCCTGCTGCAAAAGGCCCTGCGCGCCGTGTTCGGCATGCTGAAAAGCAAGCGCATGGGCGACGAGAACTTTTTTCTGATGGTCATCACCCTGGTGGCCGCCTTCTGCTTTGGCAGCATGGGTTTTCTTGGGGCCTTTCATGAAGGGCTTACCGGCAAACCCGACATTCTGCTGACCAAAGCCGCGCTGGACATGTTTTCAGGGGTGGTTTTCGCCTCCATTCTGGGGTTTTCCGTCAGCCTCATCGCCCTGCCGCAGTTCGCCATTCTTGCGCTCATTTATTATGGAGCCGCAAGCATTTCGCCGCTGATGACCCCCGCCATGCTCAACGACTTCACGGCCTGCGGCGGCGTCATTTTTGTGGCCACGGGCCTGCGCATGTGTGATATCAAGATTTTTCCGGTCATCAACATGCTGCCCGCGCTGGGCGTTATTTTGCCGCTTTCACGTCTTTGGGAACTCTATTTCCCCTTTAAATAACCGCAAGCAACGGACCAACCAATCACAAACGGCGGCGAGTGGACAAAAAACCACCACCGCCGTTTGCCTGCGGCCCCCCGCAATAGTGCCCTTTCATAAAACGCAAACAGCAGGGCTCTGGCGCGCCAACGCGCGGGCCAGAGAAAGCCGTTGCGCCGCACCCCATGCGCGGGCCGGGGCACGCACGCTCGCCGGGCGGGCACGGATGCTCCCTGCCGGTCCACGCATGCCAGACCGCGCATGCCAGACCGCGCGATTATCAGACCGCGCGATTATATCAGGCCGCGCAGTTCTTCCAGCAAGGCGTCGGGCAGGTCAATGCATCCTTCGGCCTCGGCCTTGCGGCTGAGCTGTATGCGGCGGTCGCCGGGCAGGCGCGTGCCCGGCTGCTCCGTAATGCCCGCCAGCAACTGCTCCACCCTATCCGTAAAATGCGCCCCGGCCGTTGCCGATGGGTCCATAACAAGAAAACTCTGCCCCAGGCGCGGGGGCGGGCCATCGGGCGTGAACAGCGACGAGGCCTCCACGGCCAGCGCCGCGCCCGTCAGCGCCGCCGACATAATCTCCACCAGCAACGCCAGGGCATAGCCCTTGGGACCGCCAAAAGGCAGCAGCGCGCCGTCAAAGGCCTTTGCCGGGTCGCGCGTGGGGTTGCCCTGCGCATCCACGGCCGCGCCCTCGGGGATAAGCTCGCCTTTTTTGGCGGCCTGCAGAATTTTGCCTCTGGCCAGCAGGCCCATGGACAGATCGATGACCAGCGGCGGCGCGTTCTTGCGCGGGCAGGCCATGGCCAGGGGGTTGGTGCCAAACGTGACCCGCGAGCCGCCGTAAGGGGCCAGCGAAGCGGGGCTGTTGGCGAACCCCAGAGCCAGCAGGCCTTCCTGCGCAAGGTCTGCCACGGGAAAGCCCAGCACGCCCGCGTGGTGCGAATTGCGCACGGCCATCAGCGCCACGCCCGTTTCCCTGGCTGCCCTGGCCGCCTCGGGCAGGCCGTCGGCAAAAGCCCGAAAGGCAAAGCCGCAGCGGGCGTCCACAACAACCACGCCAGGCTTTGGCCTCTCAACCTGCGGCACGGCGTGGCCATCCACTTTGCCCGAGGCGGCCTGCGCCGCATAATAGGGAATGCGCGAAAAGCCGTGCGAGGGCAGCCCCTCTTTCTCCGCCCGCAACAGAGAGGCGATGGTCAGCCCCGCATTGCGCGCATCAACGTTGTGTGCTTGCAGAATGGATTCGCCCAGCTGTTGCGCTGCGGCAAAAGAAATACCGGACATGGTTGCTCCAGGGTTGACATATGGGCTGAAGGCATCCGGACACGCCGGACAATTTCTGCATACCAGCATCACGAGCGGAGGCAAAGGGGATTTACCTCCCCTTGCAAGGGGCTTTTCTCGCACCGTCCTATTTGCTACGTTCGCCAAACGGCCGCCCGCCCCCCGCGCGGCATACGGCGGCGAAAAATTGTAGCTTGACGCCGCGGCCTATTCGCCATAGGCAACCCTCGCGAAACGCATTGCGCCCGAAAAACGCCACGGACCACGACCGCCAGGCACATTCATGCCAGCGCCGCCCCCTGGGCCGTATCCGCACGTTTTTCACGCCATGCCAACAGAAGGAAGGATAATGACGAGCCTGCACGATTTTCTTTGCCGTCTTTTCCCCATTTGCCGCAGCATCACGGGCAACGGCGTGCGGCAGACGCTGCAACTGCTTCAGCAGGAGCTTCCCGGCCTGCAAACCTTTGAGGTGCCCTCCGGTTCAAAGGTTTTTGACTGGACGGTGCCCGACGAATGGAACATTTCCGGCGCGCGCCTCACCGGCCCCTCGGGCGAAGTGGTGGCCGATTTCGCAAACACGAACCTGCACGTGGTGGGATATTCCGAACCCGTTGACCGCACGCTTTCGCTGGCGGAGCTGCAGGAGCATTTGCACTCCCTGCCCGACATGCCGCAGGCCATCCCCTATGTCACGTCCTACTATGCCCGCCGCTGGGGTTTTTGCATCAGCCACGAGCAACGGCAAAAGCTGGTTGACGGCATGTACCACGCGGTGATTGATTCCCGCCTGGAACCGGGGCACCTGACCTATGGCGAACTTGTCATCCCCGGCGAAAGCGAAAAGGAAATTTTTCTTTCCACCTACGTTTGCCACCCCTCCATGGCCAACAACGAGCTTTCCGGCCCGGTGGTGGCCACGGCGCTGGCCCAGTGGGTTGCGCAGCGCCCCCGCCGCCACACCTACCGCTTTGTTTTTGTGCCGGAAACCATCGGCGCCATCACCTATCTGAGCCGCAACCATGAAGCCCTGCGCCGCAATGTCGTGGCGGGCTTCAACCTTACCTGCATGGGCGACGAGCGGGCCTATTCCTACATGCCGAGCCGCAAGGGCGACACCCTGGCGGACAAGGCGGCGCTGCATGTGCTGCGCCACTTCGCGCCCGACTTCGTGCGTTACACCTTTCTTAACCGCGAGAGCGACGAGCGCCAGTATTGCTCGCCGGGCATAGACCTGCCCCTGTGCAGCGTTATGCGCAGCAAGTACCACGCCTATCCCGAATACCACACCTCGCTGGACGACTGCACGTTGGTGACGGAAAAGGGGCTTCAGGACAGCGTTGCCATCATGACCCGCATTCTGGAAGCCCTGGAAGAAAACGTCACCTATGAATACCGAGTGCTGTGTGAGCCGCAGATGGGCAAGCGGGGGCTGTACCCCACGCTGAGCACCAAGACATCCTGTACCGAGCAGGTTGATCTTATGATGAACCTGCTTGCCTATGCCGATGGCCACACCTCGCTGCTTGAAGAGGCCGACATTGTGGGCCGTGATATATTCAGCTGCGCCGCTACCATGCGCAAACTTGTGGAAAAAGACGTGCTGGCGGTAAAAGGCCGCTGAACGGGCATGGCGCGGCGCAAACAGCGCGGCGCATGGCCCCGGCACGAGAGGTGTAACAATGGCATTCAGCGTTAAGATGCGGGCTGAAAAAGGCGCGCGTCATGTTTCGGGGGCGGAGCGCATAGTTGAGCGCCCCCTGGTGGAAGAAGCCCTGGAGGGCCTTGCCCGCCGGGCCATGGAACATCCCAACGGCGAGCCGGATTCCGTCACCATTACCGTGCGCAGAATCACAACGCCCATCGTTTCCATTCCGCCCCTGCCGGTTTCGGAACCCGCGGTGCGTGACACGGCGCAGGCCCGCGCCGTGCTGGCGGCGGAACTGGCGCGCATGGGCCTTAAAGCCGAAAGCGTGCTGCCCTTGCTGTATGACGGCACGCCCATGCGCGGGGCCATCCTGCTGAACGCGGACACCCTGCAACGGCTTGAGCCGGACCAGCAGCGCGGCGTGCGGGCCACCTGCATGGATTACCCCGGCAACTCGGGCAAGGGCAAATGCCACATGAAGGAAGCCCTCTGCCTTTCCTCCAAGGTGGCGCACTGCCCCTGGATTATCGGCGAGCTGTGCATTTCGGACGACCCGGACTACACCACTGGCTACTTTGCCTCGCGCGAGCGCGGCTATGTGCGCATTCACCACATCAAAACGCGCGGCAGCCGCATTGGCGGGCGCGTCTTTCTGTTCAGGGGCGGCGCGGACGATGTGCCCCGCTGCATGGAATATCTGGAACAACAGCCTGTTATGGTCGAGATAGACTAACGCGGCGCGGCGCTTGGGCCGGGTTCAGGTTTTTTCGGCGGCGCGGCGCTGTTTTTTCAACGGCGCGCCGTCGGCCCGGCCTGCGCCGAACGGCGACAAATCCGCGCCCGACCTTCACAAGGCCTGCGCATGGCCTGTGCCCGACTTCGCATGACCTGCGCATGGCCCGTGTGCGGTCTTGTGCATAGACTTGGCCGGGACCGCGCAGGAATGTGCGGAACCGCGCCAACCCCGCCGCCGTAGCTCAGGAGGGCACCTCATGGACTTTTCCGCCCGGCTTGCGGCCATCCAGGCCGCGAACCTATACAGAACGCCCTACCTCATGGAATCGCCCCAGGGGCGCGAGGTGGTAATGGATGGCCGCCGCGTGCTGCTGTTCTGCTCCAACAGTTATCTGGGCCTGAACAACGAGCCGGAAATTCTGCGGGCCGCCGCGCGCGCCATTGAGGAATTTGGCGTGGGCGCGGGCGGTTCGCGCCTTGTTTCTGGCAACATGACGCCGCACACCCAGCTTGAAGTGCTGCTGGCCCGCTTTAAGGGCAGCGAGGCGGCGTTGCTCTGCAACAGCGGCTATACGGCCAATGTGGCCGCCATCAGCGCCTTGTGCGGCCCCAGCGCCCACATTTTCAGCGACGCCCTCAACCACGCGAGCATCATCGACGGCTGCCGCCTTTCGCGCGCACACACCGTGGTTTACGCCCACAACGACCCCGCCGATCTGGAAGAGAAAATTTTGCGCACGCGCCCGGCAGAGGGCCTTATTGTTACCGATTCCGTCTTCAGCATGGACGGCGATATCGCCCGGTTGCCAGAGCTGGCGGCCATTGCCCGACGCCACGGCCTGCCCCTGATGGTGGACGACGCGCACGCCACCGGCGTGCTTGGCCCCACGGGGCGCGGCAGCCTGGAACACTTTGGCCTGAGCCACGACGACGTGCCCATTGTCATGACCACGCTCAGCAAGGCCGTGCCCAGCGAGGGCGGGGCCATCTGCGGCACGCGCGTGCTGTGCGACCTTGTGCGCAACACGGCCCGGCCCTTCATTTTCACCACGGCCCTTTCACCGGCCACGGCGGCGGCCGCCCGCGCCGGGGTTGAGCACATCATGGCCCACCCGGAATTGGTGCGCCGCCTGCGCGAAAACACGGCGCGCCTTGCGCGGTCGCTCACGGCTTTGGGGCTGCCCGCCACCGGCGAAACGCCCATTATCCCCATTATGGTGGGCGATGAGGAAAAGGCCGGTCAGGCGGCCGCCGCGCTGCTGCGCAAGGGCGTGTTCATTCCCTGCATCCGCTACCCCACCGTGGCGCGGGGCGCGGCGCGTCTGCGCCTTACGGTCATGGCCGGGCACACGGCCGAAGACCTGGATTATGCGGCGGCCAGCATCGCCGAGGTGCTGCGCGCCCAGCGCTAACGCTGCCGAGCCGTTCGCGCGGCCTCCCCTCCCTGCTTCACCGCTTTTCCGCCTGTCGCAAGACGCGCCTTTTGCCGCGCCCAATTTGGGCTGTGGCGCGCACAAGGCCCGCGTCCTGGCCCCTGTGCGGTGAAAAATCCCCCTCGGCAGCGGTGGCCGATTTGGGCATGCCCTTCCGCAGGCTAACGGGCAAGCGGAGGCCGCCCGTTCACAACTGCGGCAGGCAACCCGGCGGCCCATGTTACCGCGCGCCTTGCGACAAACATTTTTTTGCCAGCCCGGCGCCGCCGCTTTTATCCGCTTGCTGTAAAACACATAAAAACAGCAAGATACGCATTTCCAATACGGCTCTTTATGTCTTCTATAGCGTTGACACGGCGCGATATCTGGTTCATCCAAGTTCGTCGCAACTGTGGTGCTGGCTGTTGCCGCACCGCACGACGCATCCCCTTTCCAAGGAAAATCCATGTCCCAGCCCTTTGCCGTTTCCGTGCTGCACTTTGCGAAGGTTCACCTCTGCGGCATCAGCGTTACCACGGATTTGAGCAAAGCGCCTGTGGACTGCCCCGCGCTGTGGCGCGCCTTCACCCCCCGCATGCCCGAACTGAGCGGCAGACCGGCCAACACCTATCAGGGCCCATCCTACGGCGTTTCCATTATCACGGACAAAATAGGCGCGGTGTTCACCTATTGGGCCGCCATGGAAGCCTCGGGCAGCACGCCCCCCGGCATGGGCGAAGTTTGCCTGCCCGGCGGAATGTATGCCTGCTGCCGTATTCCCGCAGCGGGCATGCTGCGCGAAGCCTATGACTATATATATGACGAGTGGCCGCAGAGCGCCGGGGGCTTTCCTGTTCTGGTGGATCAGCCCTGTTTTGAATATTACACCAGCCGCTTTTGCCAATCGGGCACGCACGAAGTTTATGTGCCCATTCTGCCCCGCTAGGTTTATTGACGGCAGGCCTTGCGCGGCCTGAGCAGCGGAACTTTTCTGTATTTTTTCATTCTGCCGCCGGGGTTCCCGCACGGGTTCGCTGCGGCAACGGCCCCCCCCCACACACAGCATGCCAACGTAGAAAGATCAGCTGGCAGACACAGCGGCGGACGCCTCCCCGCGTCGCGTTCCCTGCGCTGTTATGTGCCTTACGGCTGCGCCCGGCGCATGGCGCGCCGCCTGAGGCGGCCCAATCTGCCAACCTGTTCACCGGCCCGCCTGCCAGCCTGAGGCACAAGGCCATGGCGCACCAGCCAGCTGGAGCGGCGCACAGGCTGTATGTTGGCTTTCCCCTTGCGCCGCGTTATATTTGCAGGGCAATCACTCACGCCGCAACCGCAGCACTGCACAGGAGGTTGTTATGGCGCGCATGCCCGCATTTTATATTCCCCACGGCGGCGGCCCCTGCTTTTTCATGGACTGGACGCCCCCGGACACCTGGACCGCGCTTGGCCAGTGGATGCGCTCCATCCCCGCCAGCCTGCCGCAGCGGCCCAAGGCGCAGCTTGTATTTTCCGCCCACTGGGAAGGGCGGGACTTTACCCTGCTTTCCACTTCGGCCCCCGGGCTGTACTATGATTATTATGATTTTCCGCCGCATACCTATGAGCTGCAATGGCCAGCGCCGCCCGCGCCGGAGCTGTTTGACCGCGTGCGCCAGTGCATGCGCGGGGCGGGGCTGACGCTGGCGGAGGACGCGGGGCGCGACTTTGACCACGGCGTTTTTGTGCCCGGCTTGCTCATGTTTCCGCAGGCGGATGTGCCCACCCTGCAAATTTCGCTGCGGCGCGGGCTTGACCCGGCGCAACATCTGGCGCTGGGCGCGGCACTTGCACCGCTGCGCGACGAAGGCGTGCTGTTTGTGGGCAGCGGCATGAGCTTTCACAACATGCGGGCCTTTCGCTATGGCGACAATGTTCCCATTGCCGGAGCGGAAAATTTTGACGGCTGGCTGGCGGAAACCGTGCTTGATGCCGATTGTGACCGGCGCAATGCGGCCCTTGCCCAATGGGAAAAAGCGCCCGGCGCGCGCTTTGCCCACCCGCGCGAGGAGCACCTTATTCCGCTGATGGTTATTGCCGGGGCGGCCGGGCAAACACCGGGCAAGCTCGCCTGGCATGGCAGGGCCATGGGCGCGCCGCTTAGCGCATTTTCTTTTGACTAGGCGCAATAAACACTTGCGGCCCACGATAAAAGGGTATAATTCATTTCTCCTCATGGGGCTGTAGCTCAGTTGGGAGAGCGCTTGAATGGCATTCAAGAGGTCAAGAGTTCAATTCTCTTCAGCTCCACCAGATAGGTAATCAAAACCCCCGATCATCGGAAGATGGTCGGGGGTTTTTTGCGTTGTCATTTTGACAGTACAAGGGCTTTACCTAGGGTGCAACAGAATTAAGTTGCATGGCGTAATCCCCTCTCTTGTGCGGGGTAGCGCACGTCTTTAGAACCGTTAGGGGGCTAAAAAACTTGCTGCTATTTCGCCTTGCACTCGTTGCATTGTTCTTTCGAAGGCTTTTCATTGGTTTTTACCCAATCGGAAGCAGGGTAATGATTTTTGGAGCAACTGGTTTCCCAGTGGTACGTATCATTACCTTTTTTGTAATAATAAGGGGCTGAT
>Ga0183101_1000103_pt9 | contig 18205 bp, 10 predicted proteins | sample Biomet3_FD_127790 | JGI IMG/M metagenome (GOLD analysis project Ga0183101, IMG submission 127790) | Microbial communities from bioreactor (seeded with sewage sludge) at LBNL, California, USA - Biofuel metagenome 3 | ecosystem: Engineered > Bioreactor > Anaerobic > Unclassified ...
CTATCCTTCCCGATGCCGAAGCCAACGCATACGCCCCCATGTCTGTTCTGGTGGCTTACCTTGGGGCAATGATCAAGGCGCTGCGCCCTACCCCTGACATTTCAGGCGTGATGAACGACCTGGACGCCCTGCTGGACGATTCCATTGCAACCGAGGGATACCGCATTGGGGATCGCCCGGCGGCTGAAGCCCTGATCGACCTCTCGCAGATCGATTTTGCCGCTCTCCAGCAGAAGTTCGCGCTGGGTAAAAAGGCTACCGAGACCGAGAAACTGAAGGGGCAGATCGAGAAAAAGCTGGAGAAGATGGTTCGGGAGAACAAGGGGCGGATCGACTTCATGGAGACGTTCAAGAAGCTGATCGATACCTACAACGCTTCCAGCCACAACCTCGAAGCCTTTTTCAAGGATCTGATGGATTTTGCCCATAACATGACTGACGAGGAGCAACGGGCACACCGGGAGAACCTCACCGAAGAGGAACTGGCCATCTTCGACCTGCTGACACAGCCAGAGCTGGAACTGAGCGAAAAAGAAAAAGGCGAGGTAAAGAAGGTGGCCAAGGAGCTTTTGGCCAAACTGAAAGCCGAGAAGCTGGTTCTGGATTGGCGGCTGAAAACCCAGACCAAGGCTGATGTGGAACGAACTATCCGGGACTTCTACATCAAACTGCCGACGGCCTACACGCCCGACCTAAAAAAGGACAAACGGGTGAAGACCTACGCTCACATCTATGAAAACTACTTTGGGGCGGGACAGAGCATCTACCAGCAAGCCCCAAACACCGCGTCTTGTGCGTAAGGCATCCGGGCAATCTGCGTGGAGCAGTCAAACCGAACCCATGCCATATCGGCGCATCTGCCCCAACGCACGCTTAAGCCACACACAGCCAGAGTCTTCATGCGCCGTGGCAAATCTGAAAATGCCGCTTTCCGTTACCACTCCGTCGGTTGCCGATGCGCCTGCCACGCGCCAACGCGCTCACCCATGCAATATCCCCATTCGTAAACAAAGCATAAAGGGGCGCATTGCGCGGCTTTTGCCCTGCCCTTCCCCATAAAGGCGAACCACGCCGCAAAGACACTGCCTCAATGGCCGCGCAATCAGCTTGCGTTGAACTGTGAGGTAATCTGCTTGGCCCCGGCGCGCAGTTTGGCAACAAGCGAGGCCAATATCTGGCTTTGTTGCGAAAGGTCTATCAACGCCGTGGATATTTCCTGTAGCGCTGCGGATGTTTCGGAAGAATTGTGATCAGCCATGGAAACGGATTTTGTTATATCGGCTGAGGCCTGGGTTTGTTCATCAACGGCGCGGGCAATGGCCTGAATCTGTTCCGCCATGTTGTTCACGTTTCGGGTGATCTGCCCGATGGCTTCTCCCGTTCCCTCGGCCATGCCGTTGACTTTTGAAATTGCCGCAACGGCCATATCCACGCTTTCTACATTATTCCGCGTGCCCTGCTGCACGGATTTGATGGCATTGCCAACCTCCGTGACCGCCAGCATGGTTTTTTCCGCCAGCTTGCGCACCTCATCGGCAACAACGGCAAAACCTCTTCCGGCATCGCCCGCCCTGGCGGCCTCAATAGCGGCGTTCAGCGCCAGCAGATTTGTTTGATCCGCTATGTCATTAATGACATTCATGATCTTTCCAATATCTTCGGCCTGTTGCCCCAGCTCGCTCATGCCGGTTTTAAGGCCGTTGGCCATGGTTTGCACCGATTTGATGGCATCCACCATGACGGTGACTTCTTTGAGTTCCTTGTTGGCGTTTTCCTTGATGATTTCTGATGATGAAGACACCTGGGCCGCATTGTTGGAAACTTCAAGGATGGAAGAATTCATTTCTTCCATGGCTGCGGCAACGGAATTCATGCTGTCGGCCTGATTGGCGGCAAAATTGCTTGATTGCTCGACCTGGGCCGATATTTCCTGCGAGGCGGAGGTTACGGACCCCACAACCCCTTCAAGCATGTTTGCCGCCTCAACCATGCCCTGCGCGCGCGATTTGAGGGCGTCGTCACGGGCCTCGGCCGCTTCTTGGGCATGGAGCTGGGCGCGAGATTCCGAGGCCTCCGCTTCCGCTGTTTTTTGTTCGGAAAACGAAATTTTTTCTTTTAAACGCACAACCATGCCGGTCAATGCCCGCTCAAGCGCCCGCAGCTCAGCCTTGAACGTGCCGCGCGGCTGGGTGTTCAGCTCGCCATCGGAAATCTGCCGGGCAAATTGCTGCAGCCGGACCAGGGGGGCCACAAGGCTGTTGCGCATGATAAACCAGACGGCGCAAATGATAAGAAGCAAAACCACGGCGGTTGCGGCCCCAATGGCAAGCGCGGCTCGCTGGGTTTGCGCGACGGCCTCGTCCAGGGAATAGATAATTTCAAACGCGCCGTGGATCTCGCCCACCTTCCAGCCCTCCTTGACGCCGCCGATAGGATCGGGGGCGCCCTTTGGGTCGCCGTGGCAAAACATGCACTCCGCCGTGAGCGCGATGGGCTTGAAATAATGTATTGCCCCCTCCTGGCGCACGATAAGTTCTTTCAGCCCCTTGGAGTGTATTTGCTCCAAAGCGGCTTTTTCCAGCGCGTTGGGTTCATTTTCTGGATTGCGGGGTGAAAACTTGGGCACGCGAAACCGATAGCCAAGTTTTGCCGCGTTTTGGCGTGCCATTTTGATGGCCGTGATGATCGGCACGGCATCAACAAGCTTGTCGTGAGGTATTTCTTCCAGCGGCCTGATGACCCCATTGAATTTAAGGGCCATTTCGTTGCGGGCCGATTCGGCCATGCTGACGATGCCTTTGGCGGAATGAACAACCGCGGCTTCCTCGGATGTCCAAATGCTTTCCACCGCATAGGTAAAAATTGTTATGGCCAGCAGGGTGGGACCGATAATGGCAAGGAGAAGAACTTTGAACTTGATGCTCATACAATACCTCACCAAGCTTTTGGGCATGCTTGTTACACGTAGTTTTTTTATTTCAAATAGATGTAAATTATTAACAGATGTTTTTCTTCAGATGCAAAAAGCAAAAACGGCCACGTAACATTTTAAAAATGATTAATAATTACATAGAATAATAAAAATATTACGCACACGGTAGCATATAATCCATTTAACCATCAACGGTTGTTTTTTCTTCAGCTTTAGATGCGTTCACTGAAAATTATAAAACAAAATGGCAGCTAAAATAAATCGTTACAGCACCTTATAACACCATTAAAAATTTTTATGCTCAACAGATAATGCCATTATTGCACTTTTATCAGCGAGTATTTTGCTCAACATACTATAAAAATATGATATGGATATCATCCATGCAAACCACATAAATCAAAATACAAGCATAAACTGAACATATCTACTAGCTAAATGTAAATATTGTACAAAATATCACTCGTCAAAAAACATGATCCAAGCAATAAATTGCTAAGATTGCAGCCGCATAGCCTGCCACAACAGTATTGAAACACCCCCTCAGTGCAATGCTTCTTCTGCTGCTATTCGCATGCGTGAAACAAGCACAGAGCAGCCATTGCATTGGTCGCAGAACATTGGCTGCCGGGCATGCCTGATTATTGGGCAACTGACAAAATTCTGGGCAATAAAACTGTTCGTCACACAGTTCAGCCGACAACATGGGCATAAAAACAGGCGATTCTCGCTGGCATGGCTTATGCTTTCTTTGCCCACAGCAGCCACCAACGGGCATACATGCTGCGATTAAGAAAAACACTACAGAGTGAAGGATCAGCAAATGAAGAAATTTTTTATCGCCTTTTTTGCCATGGGCCTGTCGTTGATGACAAGTTCACCGGCTATGGCGGGTAATTTCAGCGAAACTTGTCGCAACATTTCGGTTGATGGTGGGCAATTGACGGCAATATGCAGAACTGTTGACCAGCGGGAGCGGCACACCGGCATCAATCTTGACCGATTTGTCGGCAACGCCAATGGGCGTTTGGTGTGGGAAGGACACAATTTCAGCCATTCCGCGCACAGCATTCATATGCGGGGCAGCAATTTGTCGGCCATATGCCGCACCAGAGATGGACGCGAACGCAAGTGCTCCATCAATCTGGATACTGAAATCAGCAACATCAACGGCAAATTGCGCCGCGACTAAAGAATGAATGATGAAGAATATTCCAATATCAGGTTAAGTGCAGGGTGTTGGAATATTCTTGGTCATCATTAGCAGCGTGGAGTTCCCGCGTTTCCGCCTCCACGCGGCTTTTCTTCACCCCCCGTTTGCCTCCGTCAGGAGGCTAACAACACATTTTTTGCGCACTACGCTGGGCGCAGCAATTCTAATCACGCCCACCAGAAGGTTCCCAACCATCTTGCAGGCAGGTCGTGCCAATGGCCGCATAACCGCCAACAGTTTCTCTCTTTTCTTCATCATTTTTTTTTGGGGGGGGGAATGGCGTCAAGTTGCCGGGATTGCAAACGAATTGAGATAGAAGGCTGGGCTATTTTGCACCGCAAAAAGGGGCGGACTGCGTCACTGCAGTCCGCCCCTCTTGCGGGTGGTGGCGCTGTTGCAATGTGGCGGGCACGGTTCTGCTAACTCCCTTCCAGTAGGAGCCTCTGCGGGGCTCTGTTCCAACATATTGCAGTGCCGGACCATGCATGTCCCGACCAGCAATATACTTTTAGGCACAGAACGTTAAACTCCGCGTGTTAGCCGTACATGAACATTGCTTTCACCCAGGGAATGTCGCTGCGAACACCAATCGGAGTATTTTGGACATAATTTTAAAATGGTTAGAGACTCATCAACTGGCACAAGGAGTTGACACACAATTCTGTTTACATCAATTTTATTTCGCTTCACGACGATATAAAAACATTTGTTTGCTTTTATACATATTAAATTTTATATTATTAAAAACCATGTCAAACTCAACGCAAATGATAAGTTTCCAGATGAAGCTGCTAGAGCAAGCATACCTTCTTCAGGCGTACGAAACACCTCATAAATAAATATTCTGGTGGCGTTAGCAATTAGGTGAAAAATTGTTGCAGCAGCCTACTCCATCACTCTAATAAAAAACACTTTTTGCATATGACATAGTAGAATATCGCTTCTTTAAGACACATTAAGCAACAAATAATGTGAGCATTTCAATATAGCATACACACATTTTGTGGTGATGTATTAAAGCAATAGGCTTGGTACACAGATGAATATTTTTATAAAAATGCACTCTTCAAGTATTATTCTTGCATCATGGCCTAAATTAGCGATATTTTGGGCCGTTGTGACAGTTCTTTTGCTAGTTGAGTTTGTAACACAGAATAATATTTCTCAATTTACATATGCAACATTATATTTTTTTTGGCTTGAATTATTTTTTACAGGATGTAAGTGGTGTTTTGTAGAAGAGAATTGGCCATCCTTCATTAGCGCAGCATGGCTGCTGGCCTGCACATTGGGCGTTTGGCTGCCATTCCAACGCGTAAATCCTTCTTCCATAAACTTTGTTTGCCTTCTTTTAGCTGGGTATTCAACGCTGAGGTTCGGAATGCTTTGCGCCATTGGCATGCCGCCTCTCCACCGGCAAGCAGAAAAAATATGCAAAATTTTGTCGCCGGAACACCTCGCTCCCCACACCTATAAATATACCATTTATTCTTTGGGGATAGGCTCTGCCTTGGCGCTTAGTGGTATTTACTTGTGGTTTTGCTCCATCCCCATACTTTCTGCTAATCCAGAACTCGCAAGATATCAGTATTTTAACGGCCCATTTACGAACAACCTTTTCCGCTTTTCTTTCAGGGCGTTTTCTTCTCTCTCGCTGATCTCTTCCCTTTATATCATCGCCCAATTTAACGCCCACATGAAAAAAATCGAAATTGGCCTTGCCAGCCTCTGCGTTGTTCTTTCTTCTTTATGCATGATTGCAAGCGGGAACAGAGGAGATATTTCAGCATTATTTCTTTTTTTGATGATTCGCATTTTTTTCTCTTTATCCAAAAAAAGAAAAACCCTGGGGGGAATAATTATTTCCGCCACAACGCTCTCTATATTTTGTTTCTTAACACGTTATCGAAATATAGATAACATACTTTCACGCAATACCGTTTTTCCTGAAGTAACAGATGCGGCCAAGCTCCTTGATGCGGTCCACGTACATCATGTGGCTTTTGCGCATGGGAATACCTATCTGGCGGCGGCGCTCTCGTTCATTCCAAGTTCAATTTTTCCATTCAGAGAAACGTGGGGATTCGGTCGCTATGCGCTTCATATCCTGTTCATGGGGCAAGACACGCCGATTGCGCAATCATATGGCGGTTTGCGTCCAACCTTTGTGGGCGAGGCCTGGCTTAATGGAGGATGGCTTGGAGTTGTCGCGTTTGGGGTTGCACTGGGGATTATTTTGGGAACCTGGCATTGCAGCTCACAGTCCCTGAAGAGATTGCCCGGTGCCAAGGTGATCTTTTTTTTATTATCACTGTGCTCAGTGATGGTTTCAGATTTTTATGGCGTTTTTCATGGAATTGTCCTCACCGTGATGATTCTTTGGCTCATCGAAAAGGTCGTTAGGATGCGTAAATGCTGAGCCGCTTGGGGAATGGAGAAACCGGCAAAATTTTGCGGGGCATGTGCATCGCTGTTTTTTGCAAAGGGTTTTCAGTTGTTTTCAGCTATCTGCTCAACTTTGCGCTGGCAAAGATGCTGGGAAGTCATGGGCTTGGGCTGTTTTCTTTAGCCTTTGCCATAGTGGTGTCGGCATCGTTTTTGGGCCGATTTGGGCTTGATTATGTGTTGCTGCGCCATGCGGCCCTATGCGCCTCCAGCGGCCAAATGGGCGTGCTGGCGGCATGGAGTCGACAGGCCAACCTGTTGGCAGGAGGCGTGGCGCTTGCGCTGACCCTTTGTCTCGCGATATTTGGGCACTGGTTTTGCACCGAGGTTTTCGGCAAATCAGAGCTTTATCTGCCCCTTATTGCCATGACGGCGGGGCTGGTACCACAGACGCTGCTTTTTTTGCAGGCTGAAACCCTCAAGGGCACGGGCCATATCAGGGCATCCCAAATGCTTCAGGGCGACGGCGGCGGGGTAATCGTTTTTGGAGCGGCCCTTTGCCTGAGCCTGCCGTTGGCCATCCCCTATGGGGTAACCGGCGCGGCCACTGGCTTTGCTCTGGCAAGCTGGATTGCCTATTTTGCGGGGTGCGGCATGTCCGCACGATTGTTCACAGGAGCGAACCAGCAACGCCCGCCTACCATTGCCAACCTGCTGAAGTTGGGCATGCCGCTGTTTATCGCTTCCGCCCTCTCTCTTGTGGTTGCCAGGGCGGGTATTCTTTTTCTTGGAGCCTGGGCGTCAGCAACCTCTGTGGGCATTTTTGCCATGGCGCAAAAGCTGGCCTTGCTGGGGTCAAACATCCAAACGGCGTGCTGCACCGTTATTGGCCCCAAGATCGCCGTTTTGCAAAAAAACGGCGATACGCACGAGCTTGCGACGTATTACCGCAACAGCACGCGTCTTATTGCCGGGCTTACCGCCCTGGTGCTTGGCGGCGTTACGCTTTTGGCTTCGCCCCTTCTTGGGCTGCTTGGGCCTGATTTTGTTCAAGGGGTAAATGCCCTGCGCATATTGGCGGCGGGGGAAATACTGTCGCTGGTATTTGGCCCCACCAGCATCACCCTCATAACAACGGGGCACAGCCATGAACACTGCATTGCGGTGGGGCTGGCGGCTGCGGTGATGGCGCTGGGGGGGCTGCTTATCCCCCTGTACGGCCTTGAAGGCGCCGCCATTGCCGTTGCGATCAGCACTCTGACGCAAGCGGTCGGGCAGGCCTTGTTTATTCGGCGCAGGCTAGGATTTTTCCCCTGCATCATCCGTATGGGATAATTTTTCCATATGCGTACATATCACCTGTAAGACATGCTCTGGGGTAATGTTGTGCATACAACGCCTGTGGTTGCACGCGGCATACGTTTTTCCATCATAGCAAGGCATACAAGCTAGGGAAACAGGCGACTGCAGCGCAATGTTTTTTGGGGCAGGAAAAAGCTTTTCGCTGGCAAGCGTGGGACCAAAAAGCGCAACACAGGGGCCACCGCATATTTCCATCAAGTGCATTGTGCCCGCATCGTGCGTTACAAGCAGTTTCGCCTGCTTGAGTATCTGCAATAATTCTGAAATTGTTGTGCGATTAATAAAGGATACAACCGGCAAATCCTGGAAGGCCTCTTCCAGTTTGCCCGTTTTGTCAATGCCCACAATGCCCACCGTCTGACCTTTTTCACACAGCATGCGCGCCAGCTGCACATAAGAATCAAGCGGCCACTGCCGCATTCTGTCTGAGGCGGAAGGGCTGGGACTTCCCGGCGTCAACAAGATGTCTGGCGTGTTTTCGTCAACGCAGGGTATGGCGCAGGGTATGCTCTGCGCTGGCGGCAGCGCAATATAGGTGTCTGCGGCACTATCTTTGCCAAGGGCCAGGCGCGCATATTCAAACCCATGATAGCGGCCAGGAATAAGCCAGCGGCCATGCCGAAACGAGCGCACTTCCTTACAATGCACACCAGCGCGAAGTATGTGATACCGCCAGTCACGATACGGAATCAGGCAAACATCAAATTTTCTTCTGCCCAAAGAGCGCCAAACAGACCACACTGCCCGCATTTTTTGCGCCAGGCTGCCGTGCAGAATCGCCTCTTCGTTGGCAGTGATTATTTCGTCCACAATGCCCATCGCTTGCAGCAACGGTTTCGCAGCGCTGCCTACTACCCATGTGAGGCGGGCTGAGGGGTTGGCCCTCCGCAGCTCCGAAGCCATGGTGGTTGCCATGGCGACATCACCGATAGCGCCAAGCTTTATGATCAGATAGCAACACATCCTTATTCCTAAAAAATAGTTTTTCGGAGAGGCTCTCCAAAGTGATAAAATTTACCACCGTGTTGCCGCCGAAATTGTTTCATCTGAATGTTGTCTAGTCACATACAGGAAAAGAAAACCGTCGAAAAGCCTTTTGGCGTTAGCCTGAATTTAAACGATATTATATACACATTAAGGCAATTTTTCATGATAGTTGAAACATTAATAAATGTATATAAGACATATTTTACACGCTCTATGGACACCAAACATAGATGGCTGGCAAGCTTGTTGCGCAGCACGCGCAAGTATACTCCCTGTCAGAACACAAAAAATGGCGAACTATCTTAACCGTAACTCAGGGAGGATACAAACATGAGCGCATGGGGCGCTTGCCCCGCGGTATATCCAGATTCCTCTTGGTCCGCTCTATGGATTCTTTCATGCTGGAAGGCAGCCCCCACCCCATGCGGACCACGGGCGTAAAAACCCGCGCGGAGGCAAAGCATGTTGCTGACCCCATTTGTCGGGGCGTCCTTAGAAACCACGAGCAGGAAAAGCGACACGAGGCACGTAAGGAACGGACGTTTCATTGCGGATCCTTGGGCAAGGTGAACTGGGCAAGAATGTTCGCCAAGGCCAGCCTGCGCTCCGGAAAGCTCCAGAACGTGTATCGACCCCGGCTTTCTGAAAACAGGTTTTCGCTATGCTGGCTGTAGCAAAATCCTGCCATGCTGCCAATCCCGCCAGTTTGGCGGGAAATTCTGAAGATGTTCATTCCGCGCTCCATTGCTCTTGGCTACGTTAACAAAACGCACGATGGTTACGCGGGCACGCATTGACAGCGAATATTCAACGCTGCCCGCCCGCTCCATGCGGGTGGCTGAAGCGCAAACCCCACCAGAGGTAAGGGGGCTGTCGGTGAAACAAGGTCCGGAATCTTAACGGGAATCGACAAGACTGGCATAAGCCGCAGGCCCCACCGGCACCTTGCCCTCGTCTTTTGATCTAAGCGGTCAAGCACAGCGGCAGTCTTCAATAGCGCACAGGTTGCAACAGCGTCACCGGAAGGCAGGGGTACGCCGTTCAGCGTTTTTGCTGTTAACGTTTGTTTATATATAATATTATAAAATAGTATCAAGCAGTATTTTCAACACTATCTGAGCCACAAATGCCTCAAAGTAGATATTTATCTTGGATTTAACCATGACAAAGGCAATAATATCGTAGTTATGCGATATTAAATTAATTTTGATGCTGTCCATAATTATGTATTTTTTATAAAGTTATGCTTTTTTATCAAATATATGTTCTTTATTATTAATCTTGATATTCTCTTCTAAAATATCACACGCTCTACTACATTTTCATAAGAGATAAAATTTAAAAATTTCTATATTTCTTTACGTAACAAAAATGTTGATCAGAATTTACAAAATGATGAAAAAACACTATAAAGCATTCGTAAATTTACCCGAAAAGGTAAAAATCTGGCAGTCATATGTTTTATGTATTCCTTGTGACCATGACTGTAAGAAATTAGCATCTTACATTTGGGGAGCATATGAAACTTTCGCAAAAACTCGTGTTACTGGCTGCTGTTCTTACATTATTTACGATAATTATTGGTTCATTATCAATAGTTGGTATGTCTAACATCAATAAAGATGTTAAAGACATTTCGACAAACTGGCTTCCTACAATCAAGGTTGTTAGTGAACTCAGCGGTATGGTTGGTGAATATCGGCGCAATGAATTGGTTCATATATTGACGACAGATGAATCATTAATGCGTGAGTATGAGAACAAGCTTAGAACTTTGACGGTCAAAATAGATGATAAAATCAAGGAATATGAAAAACTGATTTCCGAGCCTGAGGAAAGAGCTGCCTTTCCAAAGTTTTTATCTGGATGGAATAGTTATATAAACAACCATATAAAAGTTGAAGAATTTTCAAAGTTAAACAAGACGGAAGAGGCGGTCAAACTCGTTTTGGGACCAGCCCGGACGCAATATATGGAAGCGCTGCAGCAGCTGCAGATTATTATTGATGTAAACAACCAGGGAAGCAAAGAATCCGCGATAAACGCTGGAAAAGCCTATGAAAGCGGCAAGCTGCTCTCCATTTCATTAATAATTGCCGCCATTATTGCAGCGATTATAATTGCCACCCTGATTATCCGCAGCGTTGTAAAGCAATTGGGTGAAGACCCAGGCTATCTGCACTATGTAGCTTCTGAAATCGCTTCAGGGCAACTTGATTTAACCTTCAGGCCTTTTTCCGGTGACGGCGGCGTTTATGGCGTATTGATCAAAATGGTCAGTAATCTTAAAGCAAAAATCACCGAAGCCGATAGCAAATCCCAGCAGGCGGAGCAGCAAGCAAAAGCTGCGCATGAAGCGACCGCATTGGCGGAAGAAGCCACACGCAAAGCCGAACGCGCCAAGGCAGAAGGCATGCTCCAGGCGGCGGAGCAACTTGAGGGCGTGGTGCAAATCGTATCCTCAGCTTCCGAAGAACTTTCAGCTCAGATTGAGCAATCAAGCCGCGGAGCGGATGAACAATCTGGGCGAGTACGTGAAACAGCAACAGCAATGGAAGAAATGAATGCGACGGTGCTGGAAGTTGCGCGCAATGCGCAGCAGGCAGCTGACATCTCCAAACAAACACGACAACAGGCCCAAGAGGGATCGCAAATTGTCAATGAGGCCGTCAAAAGCATAGAGTCTGTTCACACCCAATCAATTGCTATTAAAGAAGATATGGATGTTTTAGGCAAACAAGCTGAAAGCATTGGGCAGGTTATGGGCGTTATTGCCGACATTGCCGACCAGACCAACCTGCTTGCTCTCAATGCTGCTATCGAAGCCGCGCGGGCAGGCGACGCCGGACGAGGATTTGCGGTTGTTGCAGATGAAGTGCGTAAACTTGCTGAAAAAACCATGACCGCCACCCAAGAGGTGGGGCAGGCCATCACAGGCATTCAGGAAGGCACCCGAAAAAATATTCACAATGTGGAACAGACCGGAATATCTATTGAAGAAGCGGCTAAGCTTGCCACGCAATCCGGTGAATCTCTCAAGCATATCTTGGAATTCGTTCACATGGTAAACGATCAGGTGCAGTCTATTGCCACAGCTAGTGAGCAGCAGTCCGCAGCCAGTGAAGAAATCAATCGTTCTGTTGAGCAGGTGGCCACAATCTCTACAGAAACAGCGCAATCAATGGAGCAGGCTTCACAGGCTGTGGCCGATTTGGCTCAACAATCACAATCGCTCCAGCAACTGATTGCCGAGATGAAGAGCACCCGGTAGAATTAATTTTTGCCCGCAAACCAGAAAGGCCGTCCCATTGTGGGCGGCCTTTCTTCATTTCTCTAATTTTATAATGCAATCCTCACAGCCCAAAGAATGTGCGGCGGCCCACCCCACACCACGTCGGCCCGATCTTGCCCCTTTTAAACCGCAAAAACGGTGCGCCACATTAATCAGTAATTCGTCGTTTTACTCGCGTAGATAGCGGGAATGTAGAATCCCCTTCACGATACAGGCAAACACCAGCAAGTTTTCTTGGAAATCGATTCCATCAATATTTATTATCTATTCATTTTATATAACCATGATTAATAAGCGCCATACTTTCATCCAATCTCATGTAGATACATAGCCATAAATAAAAAAAGAAGCATGCGGCATACACAACTTTACCTGTGGCAGGTAACGTTTCGCAGGGAGGGAAACTGGCGGTTGGAACATACAGTTAGGGTTATCATGGAGGTATTTCTTGCAAAGGGTATGTTGATTGCGCTAAAAAAGATTTGTGGGCGTAAATGCCTGCCACTCCAGAGCTCCTCTCCCCTCAAGGAGTTGGCGTGAACTTCTTTTTGAACTGATGGGGCGTTGTTGCCATTCCTGAGGCAACAGTGCGCCGATGCATCATTCATGCAGAAGTCCGTCTCTGCTCCATCCCCCCAGGGCAGATTTACATCCAGTCAGAAAATGATTGATCAACAGCCTGTATCACCAGCACTATTGCTTGGTTTGATAAGGAAATGTCGTCAATATAATTTTTCTGCATGGATACCCCAAACATTCGAACACCCCTGTTCAGAATGTTGTGGTAATTTTTCCTGGAGATGCGCACATGTTGGCTATAAATAACATTAAATTGTCCTGCAAGCTAACCTCTATTGGAATAGCTTTTGTCCTTCCCCTTGGTGTTCTGCTCTACATCGCCGTTTCCAATATTAATGCGCAAATATCCTTTAGCATGCTGGAAACCCAGGGCAACAGCTTTCAACGCCCTTTGGAAAAGCTGCTTGAATATCTGCCCCAAGTAACGATGCACCCAGATGCCATACGCAAAGTTGACAAGGCCTTTGCCGAACTGGCCGCAGCAGATGCGCTCTATGGAAAAAATCTGCAGTTCACGCCTGAAGGGTTAAAAATCCGTGGACGTTCCCACCTTGCCCCTTCTGACGTTGCAAACCGGTGGGCGCAGCTTAAGAACAACCTGAGCAACCCAGCGGCACTAACAGAAGGGGCCGCACGCCTGCTGGATGACGTCTCCGGCATGATAACGCACTGCGGAGACACCTCGAATCTCATTCTTGATCCAGATCTGGACAGTTACTACACCATGGACATGACGCTGCTGACGCTGCCCCAGACCCAGCGCAGAATCACGTCTATCATCGACTTTGGAAACACGGCCTTGAGCGCCCAAAGCCTTTCCGAAAGCGATCGCCGCCAGTTTCACACTCTGGCCGCCATGCTTAACGAAGCAGACTATTCACGTATTGTGGCAGACACGCAAACCGCCCTGAATGAAGACCCCAATTTTTACGGGGTCAGCCCTTCTCTTGCCCCCAATCTCAAGGCGGGGTTGAAAAAATATAAAGCCGCAACAGAGCCGTTCATGGCCATGCTCTCCAGCATAGCCGCAGGCGCAGTAGTACCCCGTGACGACTTTTTGGCGACTGGCAAAAAAGCGCTGGAGGCGGCCTTTCGCTACTGGGAGGTCTGCGCCGCTGAACTGGATGTGCTGCTAACCGTGCGCGTTGACGACTACAAAGCCAAACGCAGCACCATGCTGGCTGCCACCGGCTTAGCATTGCTGCTGGGTTCGCTTCTGGCTTATCTGGTGGGACGGGGCGTCACGCGAACCATCAGGGGCATGGTGGCCTATACGAACGCCGTTACCGAGGGGAACCTGGACGCCGTTCTGAAAGCGGGCGGCAGCACCGCCGAATTGAATCTGCTGAAAAAAGACCTTTGGGCCATGGTCAGCGCGCTCAAAGAAAAACTGGGATTTGTGCAGGGGGTTTTGGGCGGCATAGCCACGCCCTGCCTTGTGGTTAACCAAGATGGACGCATCACATATCTGAACCGGCTTCTGTGCGATTTTTTGGCCAAACCGCAACAGCCTGAAGCGCATATTAATGAACACGTAAAAGACTTTTTTTGCGAAAATTCCGAAATCGCCGCCGTTATTATCGCCTCGCTTCAGGGCTCGCAAACAGATGCGGACAGCACCTTTCAGGGGCAAAACGACAGAGGCGACGTTTTCTACATTAAACTTGACGCCACGCCAATTTTTGATCCCACGAACACATTTATTGGTTGTTTTGTGCAGTTCACCGTGCTTACGGAACTTAAAATGCAAGAAGAAAAACTGCTCACCTCAAATCGCCTTATCCGCGAAACAGCGGAGCAAGCCAGCTCCATCGCCGGTCAGGTTTCCGCTGCCGCGTCAAAACTCTCAACGGTTGTGGAGCAAACCAACAAAGGCATGGGCGTGCAGCATATGCGCACGGGCGAAGCCGCCGTGGCCATAAGCCAAATGAACGCCACCGCCGTTGAAATTGCCCACAACGCTTCCGACGCCAGCGAACAAGCGGACAAAACGATGCGGCAGGCCCAAAAGGGTGCGGACACCGTGCAGCAGTCGGTTGCGGCCATCAGCCGCGTCAAGGGACAAACAGACATTCTAACGCAAGACATCAGCGGATTGGGTGAACAGGTCGCGGACATAGGGCAAATTATGGATGCCATCAGCGATATCGCCGACCAAACCAACCTTCTGGCCCTTAATGCGGCTATTGAGGCGGCGCGTGCTGGCGAAGCTGGGCGCGGGTTTGCCGTAGTGGCCGCCGAGGTACGAAAGCTCGCTGAAAAAACAATGCACGCCACTGCGGAGGTAAGCTCGGCTATCACCGCCATTCAGTCGGGCACCAGCAAGGCGGTCAGCGGCATGGGCGATGCCGCCCTCGCGGTTCAGGAGGCCACGCAATTGGCGGATATGTCAGGGCAGGCGTTGTTGGAAATTTTAGAGCTTGCGGGCCTAACCACCGATCAGGTGCGGTCCATTGCAACCGCCGTTGAGCAACAGTCGGCCACCAGCGAAGAAATACATCAGGCCCTGAATGAAGTCAGCAGCGTGGCGGATGAAACGACCGGCGGCATGGAACGATCGGTAACGGCGGTGGAGCAACTGGCATCTCAGGCGGTAGCCCTGGATGAACTTATTCAAAAAATTGGAGGCGAAACAAGCAGCTCCGATACGAAAAACAGCGTTTCGCAGTTGTAATAATGGCACAAAGAAGGAAAATATTACCTATAAACTTGCATAATCAGGAAAATTTCTGAGGGATGCAATGGCGTTATTTTTAAAATATAAGGATTTTTTACGCATTTACTCTTTTCGTTGTCATGCATATCTTTTTAGAAAATTTTTTAACTATTTTTTTGTGTTCTTTTTCCTTACACAATATACATGCCTACAGTGAAATACATACAGCGCGCCTCGCCTCTTGAGATGGGCGATGCCAAAACGCTTATCAAAGCCGGAACGCTGACCACCAACAGCGGCCCCACAGTGAACGAAAAAACCAAGGACGCTCAGAAGCATTTGCTTTCGCATGGACATGGTGGCGCAGGGTGCGGAGGTGGTGACCCTCCCCCGCTTGCCCAGGCCCCATACGCCATGCGGCGGTCGTCAATGAAGCTGATGCTGTAACGGATTTGCGAGAAGGCAGGGGTAGCCCCCTTCGGGTTCCATGCCATTCGGCACTATTTTGCCGTCAGTCTGGTCAAATCGCATAAGGCCGACATAACATACAGCAGTTTTTGGGTCACCAGAGGCCCACCACAACGGATATCTACCTGCGTAGTGTTGCCCCCAACCTTGACCGCTTAGCCGGGGTCATTGAAGGGGTGGTTGGGGATGTAGCTATCCACAGGGACGGGACTGAGGTGGAAGGGTAGGCTTGGCTGTGTGAGGAGAAGGGGCGGGTTGCTTTACGGCAGCTCGCTTTTTTGCGTTTAATGGGGGGGGGGACAAGAATGTGCCAGGTCTGATTGCAAAGAAGCCCGTGCCTTGATTGATGGGTTGCGCGCGGAAGCATTTTTAGCGGATCGCGGGTATGCTCCTGATGAAATCGTTTAAATGGCTGTCAACGCGGCGATGAAGGCTATTATTTCACCCATAAAGAACCGTAAAGTCCAGCGCGAGTATGACAAGTATGTGTACAAATGACGGCATCTTGTTGAGAATGCATTTCTACATCTCAAGCGATTGCGATGGACTGCAACGCGCTATGCGAAGCGGAACAGTTCATTTCTTGCCGCAGTTCAAATCAGGAACATTTCACTGTGGTCGAAAACAATTCGACAACACTATCTAGTTATAGAATGCAAATATTATCATTTAAGTATTATTAAAAAAAATTGACGAAGGCTTGCAGTCATGAGATCAAATAAAAAATCATGTATTGTATTAGACACTAGGAGGGCATATGAAAAGTGTCGGGGGGAAGGGCAGCTATTGAAGGTGTATCTATGTATATTGGTACGATTGCAGTCTTTGTGGGTGCAATATTTATTGCACTTTTAAATCAATCAATAGTGGCAGGTATACTTTCATTAGTTATAGGCGTTGCTCTACTGGTTTTTTTTGTCGGAAAACTTTCTAATGTTGGGCGAGTGCCCATGGATGACTGGTTAAATTCAATACAGAATAAAGATTATAGTTATGCATGGGATGGCACTGGTATTGCTGTCGACCTTCAAAATAACAAAATATTTTTAGCTGGTTATTTTTCTGATAAACAAGAATCGAAGTCATATTGTCTTTCTGATGTTAGAGAGTGGGGCTATGAATTACATTCCGTTCAGAAATATGGGCGTGATAATCGGCTTGCAAGTGTGGCCGTTGAAACAGCGAATGAAGTGATCACAAGGGAAAAGACCGGCTTTTGGGTGTCAGTTGCCGATATAGACTTCCCTGTGTGGTTTGTAAAATTTCAAGAAAAAAAAGATTTGAAGATTGAACTAGAGAGGTGGATGGAAATTATGCAACAGGCGGTAAATAGGGGATGAAAATTAGCCAATATGATTAGCAAGCGCTTAATAGCAACGCGGTTTAAAATATTGGCCCTTTATTGGGGTTAGCAATGGATTTCCTTCACCACTTTCATAATTATTGGTCATGGCGAGGGCAACCATATAAAAATTATCACAACGTATTGGATTTGGCAAAAAGGTATACGGATTGCTATTGTTATAGTTGCGGTAAGGAGGACTCATGAAACCTTTGATTTCTGGTGTCATCTTTTTATTACTATTGGGGGCATGGCTGTCGCCCGTTCACGCATCGCGCCCTGGAGGAAAGCTTCCGGAAGTCTTTAAGATGGTTAATGATGAAAATTTTTATATGACTTTTGACGGAAAAACTTTGTTCATTTCGCCCCAAAAAGATGCTGAATTGCAGTATAGCTGCAAGGTTAGAGGAAAATTCCCTCAGATCTCATATTCCGGCGAATACACGGTTCAAGGCCCATATCACTATAAAGATCCTGGTGTCGCAGCACGCATCATGCGTGAAAACGGTCGAAATACTGTTTCATTAGTGTATATTGCAAAGATGGATGCAGATGCTAAAAAGGCAGGAATAAATCCTGAATTCGATGAGGCGTTTGCGAATAGATATATAAAAAGGTTTGATACACAGAGCGCAGGTATGCCAGCAGATTTAAAGCAAATTGAGCAAATCGTGCGTAAGGATATCGACAAAACTTGTAACAATTTTGTCAAGTATGCAATCCCACGATTGAAAAATCCACCAGCATATTAGGTGCATGCTGAATTCTGCTTGGATAGTTGAAGGTCTGTGGGTGCCTTTGGGTGCCAGAAATTTCCCCGCAGATTTTCCAAAAGTATGTATGGCGGTATGCACGCCACCCCGCGCCAACCCCAATTTCACCCCGTTCAGACGCAAAAACGGCGAGTTACCTTTAACAGTAACTCGCCGTTTTACTTGCTTATGTGGCGGAGAGGGGGGGATTTGAACCCCCGATACAGGTTTAAGCCC
>Ga0183101_1001337_pt2 | contig 18205 bp, 19 predicted proteins | sample Biomet3_FD_127790 | JGI IMG/M metagenome (GOLD analysis project Ga0183101, IMG submission 127790) | Microbial communities from bioreactor (seeded with sewage sludge) at LBNL, California, USA - Biofuel metagenome 3 | ecosystem: Engineered > Bioreactor > Anaerobic > Unclassified ...
GCTTCCTGTCCAAGAAGACAAAAGAACAGCTGGACTGGCTCCATGCCTGCATCCGTGACTCCAAATTAATAGTGCCGCTGATTCCTGTCAGTCATAAGCCTGACATGCTGGAATCCGACGACGGCACCAAATATCTGGCCATCTTCTCTCAAGAGGATCAGATGCCCAGCGATTATATGGACGAATTTGATTTGGAAACCATGACCTTCGAAGAATGCTATGCACTTGCTAAAAGCATTCCCGAAATCGATGCGATTGCCCTCGATGGTTTCACTGAAGTAATGATAATAGACTATACTCTTGCAGATGTAATACTAAAGACGCCATCACGTCTGCATCCACAGAAATAGCCAGGCAAATTATGCCAGGACATCCGAATACTCTGGATGCTTAGCAAACCAGGCCACCGCATAGGAACATGTGAGCCTGGTTTTTTTGTGCTCGTTTCTGAACTTCTCTGCCAGTTCCTCTGTCAGTCTGCCGGCAACTCCTTTTCCCCTTGCGGATTCGTCTACGATGGTATGTATTATATCATAAACACCATCCGCCTCTTCTTTGTAATTGATCCATGCCAGCATTTTATCATTATCATCTACATAGTAGATGTAACCATCTTCTAAAACTGTCTTCATGGTATTCTCCCTTCCTCATGAATATATTTACATTATATCACTTTTACCCTGATACTTGTGTTATAATCTTTAATGTTATCAAGGAGATAAATAAATCACAGGGGGGGAGTACATTCATGAAACGCAAGTTATTACCGGCATTGCTTATAGTTGCTATGGTAACACTCACAGGCTGCAGCGGTGAGGTCTCTGGCAAAAACACGGAAGCCTTTCAAAAGCTTAACCTTTCCAGCAGATACCTCTTGGTTTATAACTATACGGACGACGTGACCATATACGCCAAGAATTCAAATGCCAGAACTGCACCTGCGTCTCTGGTAAAGCTCATGGTCATATTGCTGGCTGTTGAGAACACAAAAGATCTGGATACGCGAGTGGCGACCAGAGCTTCTGACTATAAATATATCAAAGCCATCGTGGAATCTGATTCCAACGATTTTGTCAGCGGAGAAAAAGCAACCATCAGGGACTATCTTTATGCTATGATGTTTCACTCAAGTGCCGATGCCAGCATGACAGTCCTGCGATATCTTGGTAATGGCAAGATGGGCACAGGCGTCAAGATGATGAATGCCAAGGCAAAAAAGCTCGGTATGACACATACCAACTTTGAGGATGCCATAGGTGACGACAAAAAGAGCGTATATACGACGTGTTCGGACATGGCAAAGCTCATGAAATACGCCTTGAAAAACGATACATTTAAAACCATACTGACCAGCAGTACATATACGATCAAAGCCGACAACAAACGCAGTAAGGATACTAATATACACAGTTCGCTATTACGTCACGCAGGCAGCGACACCCTGATCCAGGGTGGCAAGCTTGGATTTACACCTAAAGCCATGAAGGCAATTGCCTCCTACTCCAAGATAGACGGCAAGGAATACTTTGTTATTTCTACAAAAGCCCGTGCCACAATTAAGAACCAGTATCCTAATATAACCGATTCTGAAAAAATTTATGAAACAATAGAAAAAGGTTTATAGACATGCCAAAGGCGCTCCGATCAAACGGAGCGCCTTTTTGGAAAGAGATGATTAACAAGGAATTTCTTCCATGATATTATTTCTCAGGATAGAAGCCCGAAGGAGCTTCTGATAGATTGATCATGATATTCTTCATCTGGGTGTAGTGCTCAAGGATAACCTTGTGAGTCTCACGTCCTATGCCAGACTCCTTGTATCCTCCGAATGGTGCCCCTTCTGGAATTGCGTTGTAGGTATTTACCCACATACGTCCTGTCTCGATGCCCCTCGATACTCTGATTGCTCTGTTGATATCGCGAGTCCAAACAGCTCCGCCCAATCCATAGGTACTGTCATTGGCCATTCTGATGACTTCATCCTCATCCTTGAATTTGATGACTACAGCAACAGGTCCGAAGATCTCTTCCTGAGCAACTCTCATCTTGTTAGTTACATCGGTCAATAGAGTAGGTTGCATGTAGCAGCCTTTTGCAAGGTCTCCTTCAGTAGCTCTCTCACCACCGCAGGCAACGGTGGCACCCTCTGATTTACCGATCTCTATGTAGTTCAATATCTTACCAAGCTGTATCTCGTTGATCTGTGAACCCATCTGTGTCTCAGGATCCCAAGGCATTCCTACATTAATGGCATTGAACCTCTTTACAGCTTCTGCTACGAATTTGTCATAGATGCCTTCCTGTACGAAGACTCTTGAACCTGCACAGCAAACCTGACCCTGATTGAACAGAATTCCAAGCTGTATGCCATCCATAGCCATATCCCACTTGCAGTCATCAAAGAAAATATTAGCTGATTTTCCGCCCAGCTCAAGGGTCGAAGGTATCAGTTTATCTGCAGCAGCCTGTGCTACGTTTCTTCCTACTTCAGTCGAACCTGTAAATGCCAGTTTTCTGAATCCTGGATGTTCAAGCATATATTGTCCTGACTTGGAACCAGCTCCGGTAATTACATTGAATACGCCTGCAGGTATTACATCTTGAACCAGCCTTGCAAATTCAAGTACACTCAAAGGTGTTGAGCTTGAGGATTTGAATACCGTGCAGTCACCTGCAGCAAGTACCGGTGCCAGTTTCCATGCTGCCATCAGGAACGGGAAGTTCCAAGGTACTATCTGTCCAACAACGCCTATAGGCTCTCTCAGGATCAAGCTCAAAGTGCTCTCACCTAACATGGTTGCACTGCCCTCTTCAGCCATTATGCAACCTGCAAAATATCTAAAGTGATCAGCCGACATAGGCACATCGATAGCCATACATTCACGAATAGGTTTGCCGTTATCCACTGACTCTACCATTGCAAGGAATTCTTTATTCTCATCGATAATGTCAGCGACCTTGTTCAGGATCGCTGCTCTTTCCATTGTAGTGGTCTGTTTCCATGAATCGAATGCCTTCCACGCTGCTTTTACAGCGGCATCTACATCCTCTCTTGTAGCCTCTGCGCAAGTTGCGAGAACTTCGCCGGTAGCAGGGCACGTTGTCCTGAATGTAGCCCCATCAGAAGCGTCCTTCCACTCGCCTCCAATGAACAACTGATATTTGTCCTGTAATTTGACCTTATCCATTATTAGACCTCCTTTAGTACTTTTGTTTTTTTATCCATACATAAAGTCTATCCTTGTATTTTAATAAATACAAGGATAGTTTAGGATTTAACAGAATATTCTTTAAATCTGATTTTTATCAAACTAAATTCTGTAGAATTTTTATCAAATTTCAGGTTATATCCGTCTGGATGTTAGTACAAAGACAAAGTATCTCTTAAACGGTTCTGATCATAGGCAAGTCATTGTTGACGCCCTTAGACATAAGTACCTGATCTATGTCTATTATACCATTGTGGAACGTTGCAGCGCACGATGACAGATAAAGGTGCCACATCCTGGCGAACTCAAGGCCCTGCATCTGGACGACTTCATCCCAGTGCTCCAGGAAGTTGCTCCTCCAGTGAAGAAGCGTCTGCCAGTAATGTCTGCGCATGCTTTCGATATCAAGCGTATAGAAATTATAGTCTGGAAGTATATTTACTATTTCTCTCAGGCTTGGAACTACACCACCCGGGAAAATATATTTTTTGATGAAAGCATCGCCATCGTTTTCGCGAAGGGCGCTGATGTAATGCAGCAGGAACAGCCCCTTTGGTTTCAAAACAGCATCAACATTTTTCATGAACAGCTCATAGTTTCCTCTGCCCACATGTTCGATCATTCCCACGCTGACTACTCTATCAAATATCAACCTTGATTTCTCTAAATCTCTATAATCCATCAATCTGCATTCGAGCTTGTCCTGCATTCCTTCTCTTTCGATGTCCTCATTGAACTGTTTGCACTGCTCATGACTAAGTGTAATGCCTACGCCCTTTACCCCATATTTTTCTACGGCCCGCTTCAAAAGAAATCCCCATCCGCATCCGATATCGAGCAAAGTCATACCTTCCTCAAGTTGAAGTTTTTCCAGGATATGATCTACCTTGTTGACCTGTGCCTGATAAAGGCTATCCTCCGGTGTCCTGAAATATCCACATGAATAACTCATGGATTCATCAAGCCAGAGTTTGTAAAAGTCATTGCCTATGTCATAATGTGAAGAAACTTCCACCGCTTGGTTTTTCTTTGACTTTGACGTGAACAAGAGCTTCTTCAATGCTTTTTTGTCACGCTTGAACTTTCCCATTTCCCCTAAAAAAGTATCTAGTATCTCGTACAGATCTCTGTCGCCTTCTATGTCCCCACGCATGTAGGCTTCGCCCAAAGCAAGAGAAGTACTTTGTTTCATTAGCTGTTCATCCGGCATTTTATTCACGATTATAGTGAACTGCGGCTCATCGTCGCCTACCTTTTGAACGCCTTCACTGGTCTTTAAATTGAAGGAGACGGGAATGATGTTGCTGAGATAATTAATGATAAAACTATTCATTTTGTCCTCCCGTTGTGTAAATGTTACTATATATATTTAGTATATCACAACGACTTTGACAGTAATTTTAACCTTTTTATGTTTCTGTTATATTACATGACAAATCAGATAAATTGGCTATAAAAAGAACTGCTTCACTAAGAAACAGTTCTTGATTTCTATTTTATGAAAGTATCATTATCAAGTTCTTCGAATGCTTTATTGAGTTCATCCTCGGTGTTCATGACTATCGGTCCTCCCCAGGCAACAGACTCATGGAGCGGCTGCGCCGTCAGAAGGAGAAACCTTACCCCTTTATCTCCCGCCTTGACTTTAATGCTCCTGCCGTCTCCAAACAACAGAGCCTGCCTCGCATCCATGATCTCACCATCAGGCTCAAAGCTTGCGCTGCCCTGAACTATATATGTAAACAGCGTGGAACCGTCTTCGCTTTCATAGCTCCATGAACTTCCCGGCTCCATCTCCACATCCAGATATGTTGCATCTACAAAACTGCCTTGGAAAGCGCCAGCGTTTTCCAGGTATTTTCCTGCGATAACGTGCACCTTGACACCCTCTTCAAAGATTATCGGCACATCGTCTTTCTTGATGTCACCATACTTAGGTTCGGTCATTTTATCCTTTGCCGGAAGATTGATCCAAAGCTGTGCGCCGAGCATATGCTCTGCAGGTTTAGGCATCTCCTGATGTATTATGCCTGACCCGGCCGTCATCCACTGGCATTCACCATCGTAAATGCTTCCTTTGTTGCCAAGGCTGTCACCATGTTCGATATCCCCTTCTATCAAATAAGTGACCGTCTCTATTCCTCTGTGAGGATGCCATGGAAAGCCTGCAGTGTAATCGTCCGGGTTCTCCGAATCGAAGGCATCCAGCATGAGGAACGGATCGTAATCCTTGACATCGTTATATCCTACCACGCGGACCAGATGCACTCCGGCACCGTCAACTGTGGCCTGGCCTTTAGTGATTTTCTTTATCTTTCTATATTCACCCATAGTATTTTCCCCTTTCAATACTGTTTGGTGAATTTATTCCCCCATGATGATCATTCAAACATTATTCCAGATTCAGCTTTCTGTCTGTGAGCAGATACGATATTATAAAGTACACTGCTCCCACAGCTGCCAGCACCAGTCCGATCAAAAGCATTGCTACTGAAGCTGATGAAACTGCATCTGCCAATGTGTTCGTTGATAATTTTGGTGTATACGCAAAGTTTGCGAAATTCAAGAACCCCAACACTATTGACTCTAAAATACTTAGCCCTATAAATACCCCTACTGAACAAAGTCCCTTGTGATTATTAGACTGATGGCCGATAGAAATCGACGCATATATTTTAAGCGCAAATACTCCAGCCACTAACAGTACCAAAAGCAGTATCTCCAAGATACCAAGTGCTGCTCTTCCAAATCCGACATTATCTTGTACATAATTCATTATTCCAAGAAAGTCTCCGTAAGCATCATGCATGTTCACTACCCCCGATCCTGAACATAAGCCGATAAGAATAAATGACAGTACTCCGACTACATATGAGAATAAAGTCCAAAGTGCAGCAGATATCGTTTTGTTCCAAATATGCTCCCCTGTGGTGACCGGCAGAGTAAACATCAGGTATCCCTCTCTACCCAGCAGATTCTTGCTGTATCTGTCTACTATCATAACCAGCGTCACTATGACGATAGCCACAATGGCTACAACATATAAGATACCGAGAATCGCGCTGAAAATACCGACCATGCTCGAATTCCTGCCACTGTCAAATCTGATCACAAATCCCAGCAATACCGAAATTGCCAGCCATGCTCCATACAACGGAAGCATTACTCTTCCCATTGCTTTAAATTCATATTTCAATAAACGCCCTAACATCTGAATACCTCCCTGAATAATCCATTGATACTCTTTCCCTTTTCTTCTCTTATCTGATCCGCGTTCTCATGCAGTACGATTTCTCCATCCTTGATGAAGACCACATCGTCCAATATGGATTCCACGTCTGCAATCAGATGTGTTGATATTATTACTACTGCATCTTCACTGTAATTTGATATAATCGTCTTCAGGATATAGTCCCTGGCTGCCGGATCGACACCTGCTATAGGCTCATCCAGAAAATAGACCTTAGCCTCTCTGCTCATAGTCAATATCAGCTGGATCTTGTCCTTTGTGCCCTTTGACATCTTTTTCAATGTCATGGCAGGATCGATATTAAGCGAGCTTAGCATATCCTCTGCTTTTTGTCTTCTGAAATCTGCAAAGAAGTCTTCATACATCTTAAAAATCGCTTCAACTGACATATAGTCCGGCAAAAATTCTCTGTCTGGCAGATAAGCAACAACTGACTTGGTCTTTACTCCCGGTTTGCTGCCATCGATCAGGATCTCTCCACCATTAGGTTTCAAAAGTCCGTTGGCCAATTTGATCATCGTAGTCTTACCTGAGCCATTCGGTCCGAGGAGACCAACGATCTGTCCTTTTTCTATCTTCAGATTCACATTATTCAACGCTCTTACCCTGCCGTAATACTTTGTGAGTCCGTTACATTCTATCATGCTCATTATTTAACCCCTTCCTTCCATTCATTGACTGCTTTGATTATTTCATCATCGCTGAGTCCTATCTTCCTGAGATTCTCAAAAAGCTCTGCTACATATCTCATTCCCAATGTTTTCTTGACTTCCTTCAAGTTACCTTCCTCCTTGGTAATAAACCTGCCGCTGGTTCTCTCTGTGAATACCAGTCCCCGTCTTTCCAGCTCGGCTAACGCTCTCTGCATGGTGTTCGGATTCACCCCTGCATCCGCCGCCATATCTCTTACCGACGGCAGCTTGTCGCCCGGTTTATATGCACCGCTGGCGATCTGTCTGCACATCTCTTCTATTATCTGAGAATAGATCGGTAATCCTTCTTTAAAATTCCATTCCATGTTTCCCCCTGTTTCTATCGGTCGTTGTTTACTGCAGCTACAAAGACCAACTAAAAAGTTGTGTTATTGTATTAACTACTTAATACAATAACACAACCCGTAAAATTGTCAATACTTTTTTGTCTTAATATTTCTTTAGAATCCTCTTAAGGATACAGCTATCATATATGCAGCGATGAAATATGAAGTAAATACAAAGGTTCCAAACCAGTCAGGCACTCTTTTGTTAAAGCACCTGAAGGATAGTGAAAGGTCAGAAAACCAGAAAACTATAGATCCAATTCCCAGCATCAATACCTGTCTGTCTAATACAGGGCTAACGATCATCAGGTTGATTCCGCAGCCGCAGAAAGCTCCCACCAGCAATGCATATGCATACAGAATCTTTTTATAACCGTTCAAAACCAGAATGCCCTTCTTGGAGAAGAAGTATATCATCGCAAATGTCACCAGTGACATGCCGATGGCAGGCGTAAACTTGAAGCCTGCGAGATAGATCAAATCCGAGCAGAACAGTATGTGAGCAAAGCCGAAGCTCATAACTCCCAATGTGAAATGTGGTTCTCTCATCTCTATGTCATATTCATTAGATCTGTATAATGCTATGTCACCAAATGTGCAGAAAATCAGTCCAGGTATAATAAACATACAATCTTTGAAATCAGAATACCACGCCAGTTCAACAAATGCAGTCAGCAAGGCACCTAAGCTCAAAGTCATTTTCAATACCAGATAGCTACGTATCGTCTTCTGCCTTGTGACTTCAGGGTCATTGCCTATGACTTTGTTTACGTAAAATAGAAATAGCTGTATTGGATTCATATCCTCATCCTTTATTTATATTCGACTGTACCCTCATCATGATCTGCATTAGTTGATGAGAATCCTCGTCATTCATTCCGGCGAACGCGTAATTACACCAATTGCGCAGTGCCTCTATAATTTCCGGTTCAAGCTCTCGTCCAGCATCAGTCAGATGAAAAAACCATGATCTTCTGTCATCCGGATTATCACTTCGGCTTACTAAGCTGCGTTCTTCCAGGGCCTGCATCGTCCTGGTCATCACGCTTTTATCATAGTATACCGTAGACCTTAACTGATCTTGCGTCTGCCCGTCATTTTCAAAAAGTGAGAGCAGCGTCAGAGCTTCTGCGACTGTCATGTCGTATTTCTTTAGTGCGTTTTTAATGAAATACTTGAACTTCTTGTCGTATTCGATCATAATACGCCCTATTTCTTGATAGTCACCTAACAATTTTACACCTCTTTCTTGCGTCTGTAAAGCATTAACAGCAATAATCCAGCGACTGAAGCGATGCCTACCATCGTATAGATCTGCCTGAATCCGTTGTTCAATGTATCCTGGAATGTCTTTTCTATCTTCGGCGATTTAGCATCGATAGCCTTCAGGTAATTCTTTTCCGCGGTCTTGAAAGCGCCTGGTATGGCGGCTTTCATAACATTCATCTCACGCAGCGACTCTTTTGCTTCAGTCTTGCCTTTCTGTATCCCGCTGATGCCTGAAGCGATCTTTGCTCTTGACGTTACCAAAGCGTTACGCTTGGTTATCAGTTTGTTGCGTACCTGTGTAAGCGAGGCAATGCTCTTGTCCATCTTTGTCATGGATGTCTTGAGTTTGTCTGCCTTTGCGGTCAAAGTCTTTACATTATCGTCAAAGCCGTTTATGATTCCCTGCAACTGCTGCAGACTGTATGTCTTCTGCAGTATTCCTATCACTGCCGGCGAAAGCTGTGCCTTCATCGAGTCAGGAAGCTGAGTGTAGAAGCTTGCTGGTGCTCCAGGTCCCGGTGTTGCCGGATTTTTGGAAATGTACGTATATACTCCACTGAGCTGCGATGACATTGTATTCTGCGCTGCAATACCGCTTTCTATGCCCTTGTATCCACTGGCCATACCCGCTCGTGCTTTGTTCATCTTTGCGATTGCCGTGCCCTGTTTGCCGATAGCCGTGTTCATTCCGTTGATTCCCTTGGTCATGCCGTTTTCAGCCGACTGCATCTTGGCGATGCTTTTGTCCATTTTGGCGATTCCAGTATTGATGCCATCAATACCCTGATCTACGCCATCGTCTATTTTTTTGATTATGTCCGGTGACATTTGCTCGAACATATACTTAGCCATTTCTTTGACGCTGGAGGTCACAGTTGTTACATCTGAATCCTGCAGGTCCTTCAAAATGCTGTCAGGTATATCAACATCACTGTCTTTTGACGATGACATATCTATCTTGATGGTCTGCATGGAAGTCAGGTCTGGTACACCTTTGATGTTCTGTGACTTCATCGTTGCCGTAAGTTCTGTCGCATACGGCAGCTTAGGCACATTGATCTCAGTCGGCATGAGTTTCAGGAGATCTCCCTGCACACCTGTAGCTGCATGGGCGATAAATCCTACCATAATGGCTGGTGCTATGACTGTGCCCAGAGATCTTACCAAAGACAAAGTCGCCAGTGCTGAGTTGGACTCCTTAAGATCCACCTCCCAAAGCATCATGTAATTTAATGGTGCTCCCATGGTAAATCCAATGCCCAGTCCGATAAGCGTCAAACTGACTACTACTGTTATCCAGCTTGGATGCGGCATAGTCACGAATATCAGGAACAGCGAACCTGCTATTGATGCCAGAAAACCCAGGCTCAGCACGAATTTCGGTCCTCTATGGTCTGTCATCTTTCCTGAAAGTGGTGCACCTAATCCTGCAAATACTCCAAGTATTATTACAAAATAGCCGCCGTTGCCGCTTTTGACTTTCATTACATTCTCGCAGAGCTGAGGTACGAATACCAGTCCCATGAGGATTATTCCCGTGATTATCGATATGGTCAGTGTGATCAGTATCCTTTTATTTTTAAAGTACCCCAGGTTCATTACCGGGTCTTCTGCTCTGTGCTCTATAAAGATAAACAGTGGCAGCAGGAAACAAAACGCGATGAGGAACGGATATACATTTGTACTCGTCAAAGTGTTTATGAAGTCAAAGAAATCTATATTCTTCAATCCATACATGATGCAGAGCACCATGACTACAAGTACACCGATTCCCAGTCCATCGATTTTGCTGGTGGCTTTGTCCTTTGTGTTAGGCAAAGCAATGAACCCTGCAATGATGATGAACAATGCGATTGGCACATTTACAAAGAATATGAACTTCCAGTTGTCAACGCCAAAAATATCCAGCACCGCACTGCCGACGCTGGCACCGATGATGTTGGCCACGCCGTAAACTCCGCCTACCAGGCCGAGGGCCATTCCTCTCTTTTCTGCAGGGAATGTAGTACCGAATTCAGCTGTTGCTACAGGCATTATTCCGCCTCCGCCAACTGCCTGAACGCAGCGGGCTATGAGCAAAGCTGCAAAGCTGTCCATGTTCTGCGATAATCCGCAGAATAGTGAGCCAACTCCGAACAGTGTGATGCTCAAGAGGTAGATAGTCCTTCTGCCCATTCTGTCAGCCAGTTTTCCCATTACCGGGATACTGGAAGCATATGCCAGAGTATAAATAGTTATCATCCAAATTCCGGCCTTGGCATCTACGCCAAGAGCATCCTGTATTACTGTTCTTGCAGGCGTTACGATTCCCGTATCAAGGGCTCCCATGAAAATTCCCAGGAGGTATACGGTCAATATCAATCCAAAATTTAAATTTTTCTTTTCAGCCATATTATTATTTCTCTTCCTATGTCGAATTTAGTTGCTTTTACAACTTCTTTAGTTTAACACCATCTAGTTGCTTTTGCAACTATAAATTTTTCGACATATAGGAACACGCCTGATTTATTCTCGACCACCTTGAATTGCCTGCAGCTGGAACACAGTCCTCCTGCCAGTACCACCAGAAGTACCCGCCTACATACGAGGAATTATATCTCTCCATCTTATAATATGCAGCGACCTGCTTATTAAATTCCTTACCCGCCTTGTGCGGCTTGCTGAACCCACATTCACCAAAGCCCAATTTAGCCTTAGGGAACATGTTGTGCAGATTGTAAAAAGTCGTTTTCCACTGGTCGTGCAATCCATCGTTATCGTCGTCATAATAGCTGATCATCACGTAATCAAGTCCTTTTTTCATGTCACCTGGAATATACTTTCCCAGCCAGGCTTCCATAGTCATCGACTGGTCGCCCGGCTTGAAAGAATAAGGTGTCAGCTCTGTCTTATACCCTTTGCTGTCTATATACTTGTAGGCATCGTATATCCTCGCCGAAATCGTCTCGCTGGTGCCTCCCAGCCATCCCTCACCGTTGACTTCATTGCCAACCTCCCAGATGTCTACGTACTTTGCCAAAAACTTTGTGCACTCTGCAAAGCGCTCATGATATGCCTTTACTGTAGGATAGTTTTTCATGAAGGAAGAATCGCAGGGACAAAGCATTATATACGCCACCTTGTGGAGCTTTAATAGTGATGGCGCGTATGACTTTGCAGTTCTATCCGGATCCAAAACTACTCTCACCGTGGGCTTTACCGACATCTTCCTGATTGCCGCCACACTTGCATCGACGTTATGCGCCGTTACATTATCCAAAGTTATGCCGTAAACCGCATTGGAGCCTTTCGAATGGAACATATTAAAAACAGCAGACGTCTCTGACGATGCAGAGGGACCTGCTGCCCTTGAAAGTACAATAATAACGGCAACCGCTGCGATTGCTGCCAACACGTACTTGATTTTACTAATTACGCCTGTTTTTTTGTGAATACAATCTGCTGACATAATTTTCATCCTTCTCATGTATCGCTGCCTTTTTTTCGTACAGCATATAGTCTGCTCTGTTTATCAGCTCAGCATCTGTCATAAGTTCAGCATTAATTGCATATCCAAAGCTCATCTGTAACGTATATGGTTTATTGGCTTCTTCGCACAGTTCATTTAATTTGCTTTGTATATCATCAATCATTATATTAATATTCTTTTCGCTCTTAGGTATCCATATTATACAAAATTCATCGCCGCCATAGCGTGCCAGGAATGCGTTGTTGCCTTCGCATATGGCTTTCATCGCTTTGGCTGCTATTATCAATGCCTCATCGCCTTCAAGATGGCCAAACTCATCGTTGATTCCTTTGAACGAGTCTATATCACATATCATAAATACTAATCCTGGATTCCTGTCATCCATTCTGGATTCCAGATACTCATCGGCTCTACGTCTATTGTTTAGTCCAGTCATAGAATCTCTTGAAATCAAGCTATCCTGCATACTTATATATATCAGCAATACTGATATTGTAGATCCAATTGCAGCTCCCGGTATTCGTACATCTATAGTTTGAATCGTGTTGAAGATCAGCGGTATCACTACATACGCCGCCAGCGCACGTTCCTGCTTTCTCTTTGCCCTTACTCTTTCTCTACCTGAACATATCAGATCATGGAATCCCGCAAATATCAAATAACCGTATATCAACAGGATAAACAGCGAGCGGAAGGAACCTCGTGAATACGTATTATCAGCTTCTATATAAAAGACCCAGCCGGTTTTCAATGATGCAAATGTCAGAAATACCGCTGCTGCCAATGGAAGCACTGATATTATTCTGATTGACAATGGATAGCGGGGCCATTTGCCAAGCATCAATTCATTATATCTGAACCAGAAGTATGCTACTGCTATATACGCCAGATCATAGACTGTATTCGCCAGCCAGTTTGATGCAACATTAAATGGCAATGGTCCTTGTTCTCCCAGCATCCATAATGCATCTGTAACAGACAATACAAGAATTGCGACCATCAACAGTCTAAGCGTGTTGATCTCGCTTTCCGAACCAATGCTATTGTTCAATCTTGTCAATAGATAAGCCGTCAGTATTATACATATAATATTGACCTCGGCATAAACTAATACAAACCCCATAAACATCTTCCTTCCACGGGACTATTTATATTATAACATTTAGGCAAATATATTCAAGCAGATTCATAACTGAAACTTAACCTGATTATTAACCTACTAAACGGGTATATAATTGTCATTAAAGAAAGGAGCTTTTGCTATGCTGAATAAAAAAATGCCAGTCGTTTTCGCAGGTCACGGATCTCCGTTGAACGCTATATTAGATAATAGATTCTCCCAGGGGTGGACAGAAATGGGGGCCGTCCTTCCAAAGCCAAAAGCAATACTTGCGATTTCTGCCCACTGGTATACTCACGGCAATCTGATCAATGATTCTGATGCTCCTAAACAGATCTTCGATATGTACGGTTTCCCAGAAGAACTATATCAGGTGAAATACCCTGTACCAGGCAGTCCCGAACTTGCCGCCCGAGTAGCCGAGCTTATCGGTGCTGACGTAAGCAACGACTGGGGTATCGATCACGGTACCTGGAGTGTACTTCATCGGGTTTTTCCAGATGCAGATGTGCCCATCGTTCAGTTAAGCGTGAACCATAATCTTACTGCCATGGAAATCTTCGATCTCGGTCAAAAGATCCGGCCTCTTAGAAATGAAGGTATAATGATTTTTGCCAGCGGTGACATAGTCCACAATCTGGGGATGGTCGATTGGGACCTTGAAGGCTGCTATGACTGGTCTGCTGCATTTGATGCACATGTTCAGGAGCTGGTAAAATCAAAGAAATACGACGAGGTCATCGCATTTGACAAGCTGGGGCCTGACTGGAAAAAAGCCATACCGACTCCAGAGCACTATCTGCCGCTTATATATGCTCTTGGGGCAACCGATGAGGCTGATGATGTGAAAGTAGTCAATGAAGGCGGCGAGCTCGGTTCTATAACCATGACAAGTTTTATTTTTGAATAGTAAGGAGAGTAAACATGAGTAAGACGTTTTATGAAGCGATGAAGGATCGCCGCTCAATCTATGCAATAGGCAACGGTTCGCCAATAGGCGATGAAAGGATCCAGGAGGTTATCAAACAGGCCCTGACTCACGTGCCAAGCGCATTCAACTGTCAAAGTGCCTCCGTCGTTGTGCTTTTCGGTGATGCTCATAAGAAACTTTGGGATATAACAAAGGAGACTTTGCGCAAGATCATTCCGGCTGATAATTTCCAACCGACCAGTGACAAGATAGACGGCTTTGCGGCCGGCCATGGCACAGTATTATACTTTGATAATACTTCTACCACAAAGTCACTGCAGGAGAAATTCCCCGGATATGCTGACAATTTTCCAGTCTGGGCAAATCAGGCAAACGGAATGCTGCAGTTCGCCATTTGGTCATCTTTAGAGGCTGAAGGCCTTGGGGTCAACGTACAGCATTACAATCCACTGATCGATGATGAGGTAAAATCCACCTGGAATATACCTTCCGAATGGCAGCTCATCGCAGAAATGCCGTTTGGCGAAGTGATTGCACCAGCAGGTGATAAGGAATTCCTGCCTCTTGACCAGCGAATGATAGTATTTGAGAATTAAATTAAAAGAGCAAGCTACCCCTGGGATTACCCATATGGTCGCTTGCTCTATTTTTTCCTCTATAAATTAAGCTTTGCTTGTGGGATCGCGCTTTTTTCTTCAATATCTCAGGATATCGGTGATTTATTAGCAAAACCACAAGATCTGCAAAAATACAATTTTTTTGACACTCGGCAACCAATGCCTGGACAAATTCCAATCGCTCTTGCAAGCTGTATCTCTAGCTCGTCTTCTCCATGAGACAACATGTTTCCACGTGGCTCGATTGCTCCATCTTGATGTCTCCTTATTGACCAGTTCTCGTGAACCTCCGATTTTCTGCCCGTTCATTCGCGGGAATTGTTCAACCGCTCTTTTCGGTTCGCGAAAACTTATCTACACGCTTTTGTACGTTCGCGGGAATTGCTCCACTGCTTGAACGTACCTTATATATGGCATCCGGGTCTGGCGTCCACTGTCTCCACCTTGGCGTCGGGTTGGTACAAGGGAATTGCTCCACAATTGCCATCGTCTCAACCCTCATTCATGGATTTCATGATAGGTTATTTATTGCCTTTCAGTTCCAGCCACTTTATGTAAGACGCTATAGCTGAATTATCGTAGGTATTATTCATATAATAGCCTTATTTCAAAAATTATAATTCCAAAGTCCAAGCATTCCTTTAACATTTCGGATGGGCTCAATTGCTTCAAAGTCATCTAATATCCACCCATATCGATTAGAATCATAGTTACCAAATACGCGTTCCTGTTCTGAAATAACGTCAATAAGATCTTCCGTTTTCTTTACATCAACGATTTTGCACCTGCCTATAAGCGAAGATGTGATAATATTATCTACAGTTATGCCGTATTTCTTAAACGCCTCGCGATAATATGGTTTTTCAAATACACTTTTATCTATTTTTTTACCCGCATGTATGGCAATCTCTCCTCGAAGATTTGTGCTCCAGCTCCGCGTCTCAATTTTCTTTTCCCCTAAAATTATTAGAGTCGCCCATGGTTGAATTAAAGTAATTGCTTTCATTGATCAATCTCCTGTGTAACAATACGTATTGTATTATAGCACAGCCCTTGTTATGCCGCAACAGAATTCAGTGTTTATTCACTTTTTCCTAAATACTTATATATTGACTTCTCACCACTTATGCTTTATGCTTGTATGGAAAGGCGGTAAAATCATGGCATTTACATACAAACCACTTTGGAAATTGTTAATCGACAAGGATATGACAAAAAAAGAGCTCATGCAAAAAGCTGGGATTTCAAAATCTACTGTCGATAAGATGGGACGAGGAGAAATAGTATCCCTCGATATTATCGATCGTATCTGCAATTATTTTAATTGCTCAGTAGAAGATGTCATCGAACACACCAGCCAAGGAAAAGAGGACAAGCATGAGTAAACAATATTCAAAAGCAGCGGCAGGGACATTTGCACTCAATAAAGAAGAAAGAATACACCGCTGGTATTCATATCTTGAAGGATATTCTTCTTGCCTAATTGAAGACCTTCTCAAGGAGGTCGGGATTGAAAAAATTCAGACTGTTTATGACCCTTTTTGTGGGACTGGAACAACATCACTTGCAGCATCAAAATATGGAATCACATCATATTATAGTGAAACAAATCCATTTATGCAGCGAGTTATAGAGGCCAAGGTTAACTCAGTGCGCCGTCTAAGAGAGACCGGGGTAGGAAGCTCAAGCTTAAAAAGATTTCTTGAGAGAATAAAAAATTATAATTACCAGTTATCTCTTGAGCCAATCGAGTGGAACGGTTTTGAAAAATTCTTTGACGAAGATGTTTTACGCATACTGTTAGCAATGAAGGCAGAAGTTGATAAAATAGCAGATGCTGACACCCAAAATATAGCCTATGTTTTATTAGCTTCCATCACAGTACGCGCATCAAAAATGATTAGGCAAGGTGATTTGCGTGCCGCTAAAGCAACAGAAAAGGACGATGCTGATAGAAATGTAATTAAAAATTTTATTCAAAAGATCGAAGACGCAATTTCAGATATAGACAGCAATGACTGTCCGACACTCGCTGAAACAATTTGCTTAGATCCTGACTCACGTAACATAGATGCAGAAAGTATTATTGATTGTGTTATAACATCACCGCCCTATTTAAATGGAACTAACTACATCCGAAACACAAAGCTCGAACTAAAACTCACGGATTGTATTGAATCAGAAAAAGACTTGCCTGTATTTCACTCCAAGGGAATTATCGCTGGGATAAACAATGTTTCAAAGCGAAAAAAAGATATTGCTATCCTTGATTGCGTAAAACCATTCATTGATGAATTGGAACCGGTCGCATATGATAAGCGAATCCCATTAATGGTTGCTGGCTATTTTCAAGACATGGATAAAGTTATAGATAAGTTATCCCATGTGTTAAAAGATCAAGGCACCTTCATCATGGATATCGGTGATTCTCAATTCGCCGGTGTACATATCCCTACCCATGAAATTCTTTCTGTAATTTGCCAAAACCACGGTTTCGAGCTTTATGCAGAAGAAATTCTTCGTGAGCGAAGATCTAAAAACGGAATGGTCTTATCTCAGCGCTTATTAAAATTCAAGCTCCATAAAAATGGTTCACCAGAGAAACGCTTTAAAGATGAAGCCAAAAATTTCATTGAAAACATGCCTTATAAGCATGAGCCCTACTCAGGCAGAAACTGGGGCCACCCATGGCACTCGCTATGTTCCTATCACGGAAAGTTGAAACCTGCAATCGCACATTTTATGGTGAATCAATTTACCAAACCAGGTGATATTGTTCTCGATCCTTTATGCGGCGTAGGAACCATACCGTTGGAAGCGTGTCTACAAGGGCGCATTGGAATTGGAAACGATTTAAGCGAGTTGGCATACGTAGTTACTCTCGCAAAACTACAAAAGCCAAGTCTTGAAGATTGCTTAAATACACTCGAATTGCTCAATTATTATATTAACGAGAACAAAGCAACGACTGCTATTGATCAAGACATACAGGAATACAATGATTTTGGATTCAACGGAAAACTACCGGCATATTTTCACCCTGATACTTACAGAGAAATACTATGTGCCAGACGATTTTTTGTTCCCAAAATCCATGCTTCAATAACGCCCCCTGAGGCCATGATTTTTTCATGTCTTCTACATGTTTTGCATGGCAACAGACCGTATGCCTTATCAAGAAACTCGCATCCACTAACTCCATACGCACCAAAAGGAGACTTCGTTTACAAAAATGTTGTTGAGCACATCAAAGACAAGCTTATGCTTTCATTTGACAAAGGCTCCTTCGACCGATACATCA